>Ga0307515_10000214_pt1 | contig 142671 bp, 128 predicted proteins | sample 17_EM_MG_FD_194513 | JGI IMG/M metagenome (GOLD analysis project Ga0307515, IMG submission 194513) | Populus trichocarpa ectomycorrhiza microbial communities from riparian zone in the Pacific Northwest, United States - 17_EM | ecosystem: Host-associated > Plants > Roots > Unclassified... | reverse complement strand
CTGTACTTGGTGTATGTTGTACTCTGTGTTAACTCATGATTATGGCATGGAGAGATAGAGAGGGATGACTTAAATTCGTGTTCTTAGGTGATGGTAGAGTTGAGCACAAGAAAGTGAGAGATCGGGGGAAATCATCATGAGAAACTGGGACTTAGAGAATTTCGTGTGCGAGTCAATTGACCATCCCCGAAATGGCAGATTCGAGTCCCGATCCGGTGCAAACTAACACCAATAAGAGGTCTTCCCAACCCAATCAGGCAAGTCGTACCCCTGATTTCTCATATCGGCTCGTATCCTCCATATCGTTCTCATCTTCATTCCCTATCTCTCTCTTTCTCGTCCACAACTCAACCATCATCGCAGAACACAAAGTCAAGTCATCCCGCTCTATCTCTCCATGACATGATCATGAGTTGACAGCGAGTAGAGCATACACCGAGTACAGCATACACCGAGTACAGCATACACCGAGTACAGCATCCACCCAAGATTGTTTGGCTTCTCTTCATTCTCATGATTACGAGTTGACCCCTGAATGCAGCTTCAGCTTTCGGCGTACCTCCCCACACAATCGACCGCCATCAGCCAGCTCTCCATGAGAGCTCAAAGGTAAAGTCACATTGTCACATTCCCACGGTTGCGAGTTAACCAACTGATGAATAGAGTCTCAGCACCGGGCGTGCCGTCCATCGACCCCCTCCAAGTACTCGTCCAATCTCACTTCATCACGGCCTCCAAGTGCATCTCCACACTCGCTCAATCACAGCCTCCAAGTGCATCTCCAAACTCGCTCAATCACAGCCACCAAGTGTATCTCCAAACTCGCTCGATTTCGGCCTCCCAGTTCGCACAATCACAGCCTCCCAGTGCATCTCTGAGTTCACTCGATCCTGGCCTCCAAGTGCATCTCTGAGTTCACGCGATCTCGGCCTCCAAGTGCATATCTCAACTCGCTCAATCACGGCCTCCAAGTACATTATTAATGAGCGACGGCGGGTGTACGGAGATTCAGGGGTAACGGAGGTGTCGATAGGTAGCTATATAGATACATAGATACATAGATGAGAATACAAACTGAATGCATAAGTTTTGAAAATCGTTGAACGATAAGTTGTAGCTATGATTTCCAGGCGCACCAGCAGCATTCCCAAAGAAGCGGCAGCTGGAGAAAGACATAAACATCGCCAGGCATTGATCATCGTCAGGTGTTGTGTAAACGGCTTCAGCATATCTGCAGCCACTGCGAAGAGTGTAACACACTTGTCATTCTGATGGTGCTTATACGTCACCCCACAGTGAAGGAGGTATGTGTGCAACGGGTAGCGTGTAATTCTCCGTCAGAGGGTACGATGTTCCATCAGAGCCATCAGAGCGGTCTGGAACTCCCGGGTGTTTTTGACGGAAACTAGGGTCATTGCTGATGCAGTTGGGAGCATAGAGCCAATTAAGTTTGGAGTGTACCATTGAGTGCATTTGGGAGTATACTTGACAGTGTGCCCAGGAGTGTACTTGGGAGCAACTAGAATGTGTACTTGGAAGCATATTGGCAGGTGTACTTGAAAGTGTCTTGAGAGATGACCAGGGAGTATCCAGTTGAGCAGTCTAGGAGTGTGTGATTGCGTGCAATTGGGAGCCTACTTGAAAGTATAGTCAGGGGGGGACTTGAGAGCATACTTGGGAGTGTGCTTGAGGGTTAGTGAGAGGTGTACTGCGCAGTATACTCAGAGGTGGACTTGAAAGCATTCTCAGAGTACTCCAGAGTGTACTTGGACATGAACTTGGAACTGTCCTGAGAGCTTACTTTGAAGTGTAAAGTCAAGTAGGCTGGGGGTGTGCCATCGAGTCCAATCAAAAGCATCCTGCAAATAATGTCCAGGAGAATCTTTCAAAACATATGCAGAGGTGTACTTCGAATCATACTTGCAGTTTACATGGGAATGTAAATGGAGTGTTCTTGCAAGCTTCATTAGAACTTTCTTGGGTGTATACTGTCAAGCAGGCTTGAAGTGTGCCATTGAGTGCAATTGTGAGCATTCTTAAGAGCATGCCCAGGGTGGTACCTTAAAATGTACTCAGAGGTGTATATGGATGTGTCCCCAGAGTCCAAATGGATGCATCTTGAAAGCTTACTTGAGAGTGCAAGTCAAGTACTTTGTGAGTGTGTCATTGGAAGTAATTGAGAGTGTACAGTCAAGCAGACTGAGAGAGTGCACTTGAGTGAAATGAAGAGTGTACTTCTGAGCGTACATGGAAGCATAGAAGGAAGTTCCTCCAGCATTTTGAATTCAATTTTGTTCTATGCTGTATAATGTATAGTATCCAGTGCACAATATCCCATATGTATCATAGTAATCAAGTCAATCGCTGGGTTCATGTGACCTCTTATTGCCATGTGTCAAATATGCTATGAATGTTATCCCAAAGTATGCATCTCAATTAGTTATGTGTCACAGATGCACATGTTTCCATGTGTGTGATTGAACAAGTTTTGTGATTATCATTGAGGCTGTGGATTGAGTGCACTTGTGAGCCATGGTCAAATAAGATTGAAGATTCACTTGGAGATTATGATAAAGTGAACTCAGAAATGCACTTGAAGGCTCCAATTAAGCAAGATTAAAGTGGTACTTCCAGGCTTCAATTGTACAAACTTGGGGGCAGTAATCTAGTAAACCTAGAGATGAACAATCAGACTACTATTGAGTGGAATTGGATGCAGTCAATATGCAGGCAATGGACCTGCAGGGTAGTGCAATGGGGACCAAGACTCAAGTGATCATTCAACTTGCAATGGTGGAAATATGGAGTATAGACCATAACCAGGTATGCAAAGGAAAGAGAGATGAGATTAGCTAGGTGCAGCAGACATTTGATCTTGCAGTTAATACTATACCCAGTGCCAATTCATACAAAGAGCATGTGGAGATACAGAGGAATAACTTAACTTTGTATTCTCTAGTATTAGTAGAGTAATGGATGAAAAAGAGCAAGATTGGAGTTAGGCCCAAGCATTATGAAAAATCGAAACTTCAGAGAAAATAGTATCAAAGTCAAGTAACTATAGGTAATACAGCTTGTATGCTGCTTGATGTAGCATATATAACACCTGATCTGGTACACACAAATACCATTATAATGCATTTCATTTTCAACTAGACAGGTTGTACTCCTAATTTCAGACATCTGCTGGTATCCTCTCATGTTTTCCCATCGTTATTATCAATCTCTCCCTTTCTTGGCCACTGTACTTCCATTACTGCTGTATGCAATGTTAAATTGTACCTCTCTATTTTTACATGCTGCAATCGTTACCACTTAGTACAGCATCTACCCAAATTAACAGTCTCCCAGAGTGTCCTCTTTCATTCTGGCACGTTGGAGTTCACCTCTTACTGTACCTTGAGCTCCTGGTGTATCTCCCTACCATTCGACCACTATCAGCTTGCTCTCCATAAGCAAATTGGCACAGTGATATTGTGACATTCCCTCAGTTGCAACTTAAGCAATGAATAGAGTGTCAGTAGCTGTTATGCCTCCCTTTCAATAGACTGCCTCCGGATTGATGATATCGATGTTCACCTCCAATGTCTGTTGATGACCACCTTCAAGTGTATCTCCAAAGCTACTCGAACAAGGACTCACTTTGGATCTCAGTGTTGACACAATTATAATCCTCCGCTGCAGCACTGAGCCCATTCAGTTATGGTCTATATATTCACACAAATGCAGCCTAACAGTGTCTCTATAAATGTACTCAATCAGGCCCTGCAGGTGTATCTCTATGTTCACTCAATCTCTTCCAACAGGTGCATCCATACAATCAGTTTCACACCATTCTATGGTGCAGCTCCAACTGTACTCAGTTACCAGCTGCACATAGTCCAGAAGACCATGTATAGATGAATTGATACATAAATGAGAATACACTATCAATAAGTGTTATAAAAATGTGGAATAGAGAGCAGTATTTGAGAATTCAAGGTGCAATGATATCAGTTCCAAAGATTATATCAGTTTGTCTAGTCTGGTTTAATCAATTTCTATATACTCTGAAAGTAGTGGTATATGTTTCCAGGTATGTCCAATGTTTTCTCCATTCTTGGATTCTTACAAACCTGTTGCCAGCACTCCCAGGTGCACCTGAAGGCTAATGTGTTGGTCCAGACCACTCCAATATTTATTGACACCACATCCACATACCCCCAACACTCACTGCTTCAGTCCAGTCAACTCTAAGATTTGGCCATCCTGGCATTCTGGTCTGATAACTCTGCTACACTCTCAGAGGCTCTCAGTGACAAAAATCCATCTCGCTGATATCAATGGCTTTAGGTATGTTAAAATATTGATATTGACAATAATGTAGCTAATCTACTTAAGTGAGTACTATCAGTACATCAGCAAAGTGTAAATTGGTCCAGAAGCCAAACCAAAATCTCCCTGACACTCCAGTCGACCTCACCAGTGCTTCTAAGTACATCCAGATGCAGGTCATACACTTACATTTCATGTGTACTATCTGCTGTAGTTCAAACATGGGAGGTTGATATAGTTCTTGTTTAGTTCCTGGAGATATCATATTATATTCTCACTTTGACCTTTCCAGTTGTGAATCATACAAAGGTGAGCTTCTATCCAAGATCCTTGATTACCAATTGAAGTATATACTACAGAAAAGTGAGTTGTGTACAATTGAGGTGTCTTTTCCTGAGCTGGATTGGATGGATTGACTATCTAGTGCATTACCACAGTTTGTGACAACATAAGGATAAAGAGGTATTCAGTTCACTGAATGTCACTGAAACCTTCTGTATACCCAGTCACACTGCATTTTGTGCAAAGTTACAGTATTACTTTGATATTCATATATGACGATCACAAACAAATACCATGTGGACAGCTGTATTACCTCTGCAAATGGTCAATATAACTTTACCACATGTCCTGTTTTGCTCCCATGTATGTTCAGTCGACAATTTGGAGCCATCTGATAGTGGTACGCATAATGCCCATAGCAATGATAGTCTATTTGGAAAACACAGCAATCAATGGTATCCACTGCCGGGGTACAATGACCCTGTGTTACTGCAACATTTTCTAGGCACTCTCTCATTCTAACGCCATTCCCTATTCAACATGTCATCTTGTTTTCAACCATGCTGCAGTGCAAGCGAATTATACCTAAACTATGGGCTACCATGGCCAGGATAAGAATTTCCCCAAGGCAGTTACAGTGGCCTCAACAGTTCACCACTCAAAAGTCTACAAAATATGTTCTGTCATCATCATTGTCAACTTGGGTGGTTCCAGCAGTGCATTGAAATTCACTGGTCATTTGGCTAATGTCTTCCACCTCTTCTCCGCCAGAACCTCCTGGTGGTGGCCCTAGGTGATCCCCCTGCAGCTTCCCAATGTATAGAATGCAATTTGCAATAGAACACAGGAAACCCAATGTTGCAGAGATTGCAGACATCTGCCCGAAACCAGTGTTTTCACATACCAAATATCATGCTGATGATAACAGTGATGATTAGACAGACTTCGGTGGTGCTGAAGGCAAAGTCTCAATCATTCTGAAGCAAACTGAATTCTTCGTAAATCAATTTGCCAAAAGAATGTGTCAGCCCAACCAGCCTGCCTGAACAAGTGAAAAAAAGTATGCATGGCTAAGTGTCTGAAGAAAACGCATGGTGGCATTGTGCAGGAACAGAATTGTTCGATACAGCATTGAGATTGACTCCTGGACTGGGATATGTTGGTTGCGGGGAATTGGTCGTTAATCAATTCCTAACTGCATTTGGGAATATTGGATAATGCAGACTGCATTCAACAATAGTTGGTTGAAGTGTTTGTGCAGACAGGTGCGGGCGAGGATCAGGAGGTAAGGAATAACTAATGGTGTGGCAACAAGTGAGTGGTGACAGATTAGAAAGAGTGTACATGTACAAATGGGAGAAGTAACTTGTCTTAGTTGCAAAAGACATCTTCCAAGGTAGTTATTCACTGGGTGCCGAATGATATCAATGGCCATGTATTACCCATACCACTCCCAGCCTCATACTCAGATATGAGGTGCTGGGAGGAGCTATTTGATTTCATCAAAACATATGAAGGCCCACAAGAGCTATACACTCTAAATACCATTTAGTTGCAAATCTTAACCCAGAAAGAATTGGATAGAGAAAATAAGTGATCATATAAACACGGGCTGATGATAAAGGCACTTATATTAGGCCAGATTCCATACAACTATTTCCTTTTAGTTACTCTCTGTCTGGGTCTGGGACAAAATTTGAGACCATATTTGTTAGGAATGATGGTAGTTGCTGCGAAGGAGAATGCGGAGCACATGATCAGACTGCCCAAGGTAATCTCCACTTACATTTTTAAGACTAGATATGCCCAGCTGCTGATCATTATATATAGACTTTGGAGGGTTCTGTGAAGAATAAATGAGCAGTGGGTGAGCAGGATGGTGGGCAACAGAATGTTAGTAGTATTATGCAAAGTTCTATTTCAAAAAATGAAAAGAATTGTGTTCCACATATATATAGTTATTCTGATACTGGTGTGTGCAATATTTAACATCAAGATGAATTTCAGGAATGATGGCAAATGGGCCTGCCTAGTCATATAATCTTGGAACAACTGAAGCAGCTTGTTGCTGACCAAACTCAGCAAACTGTAATTTAGTTGCTGGCAGCCTCCAGGAGTGTCTGGGAGAATGTGGAGTATAAACATAGAAGTGTCAATTTCAGGAGAGAATCAGACCCTAGGGGGGCATTCTGACTGGCGTTGGGAGTAACTGTAATCTGTGGTGACTGGTATAGGAGGACCATGGGAGTGATTGAGATAAGTTTGGGAACACATCGGAGCACCAGAGAGAACACTGAGTGCACCTCAGAGTGTTGCGGAACCAACCAGGGAATCACAAACACACTCTGGGAGATGCCTGAGTTCTTATGGATATTTATTCGGAGGATGGCAGATGATATCTTAGACGGTCCGGATGCAGCCAGGCCAACAATTTCCCTCAATGCCTAATATGATGCATGGATCATGATTCATTATCATTTCTGAATCATACTACGTATCATCTTCATCAATATTTTATGTTTTGCATTGCTACATTCAAGAACCAAAGAAAAAGGTAAGTGATTCAAACGTAAATGCAGGTACACTGAAACAATAACCCAACCAAGCAATGGAATGATATGAAACAAACCTCGGGAAAGTGTCATCCACTACTTCTCCAATCTCATCAGGGCTGATGAAATCAGCAACACACAATTCATCAATGGCACAAAGATGCTGGAGGTGCATTCTGTATTAGTTGATTATTCATACACGTCAAGTGGATGATATCTAATTCCAATGTCATTCGACTCGACTTGTTATATCCAGTGTTAGCAATGGTTCTAGACCGTCACTTTGGGTCCTGATCAAGGTTGAACCCAAACCATTGCCAAGTGGGCGGTCTGGATCATCAATACACCTGAATTGTCAATTCAGGTTCAGTTCGACAGAAATATTCCAACCTGGCAGAATTCGGCGGGTTGTCAGTGCACCCATCAGAAGATTCATATAATGTTCCTGTCTTTGCTGTTTGTAAATACTATCTTATCAAAACCACTGATTCAAGATCCAAAAGTGTCATTTTGCATGTTTTGCAGTTGGCGATATGGATCATCTTGGAAGCTGTGTTTTCTCTCTTATATTTTGTATTTTTGCGTATTATGGCTGTCAATAGATCTGTTGTGTGTGCAACTATCTGTGCAATGACATGATAACTCAATATGCAAGACCCAAAATTGTTGATGCTCTGTTGACACTCATTTTCACGATGGGGTTACATATATGTCATGCACTGTTTTGCCTGAATGGGCCGCCATTACTTCATATATGAATTATTGCCAGAAAGCGAGGGTTACATTATCCCCGAAGCAAGACCAGAAATTGTTGATGCTCCGTTGATGTTCATTTTGTTGATGGGGCAACGTTTATGCCATTCACTGTTTTGCCTGAAACGGCCCCTATTACTCCAAATATGAATTATTGCCACAAAGTGACACTTAGATGATGCAAGATGCAAGACCAAAAATTGTTGATGCTGCATTGACGCTCATTTTCAAGATGGGGCAGGGTGCGTGTCACTTTAGTTTTTGCCCCTAAAGGACACCAATATCTCATCAATGAATGTCTGCACCCAATTACAACTTGGATTACCCAAGATGCAAAGCGAAGCAACGTTAAGGCTCCATTGACACTCATTTTCCGAATGGGGCAGTGACTGTGTCGCGTACTCTTTGGCCTATCAGGGCTGCTGTTGAGTGGACTTTGAGTGCGGTTATCACGTGGCATTGGGTTAGGGTTGAGTGGCGGAGCCGCATATAGTCTACTTGTGTATGTGTCAAATAGATGAATAGACAAGTCAATATATGCATCACCAATTTGGCAGCTACATCATAAGTTGACGTACACTTCCTTCTGCCCCAGGATTGGTCCAACAACTTATGAGCCCGGTCGTATCATATTTTTGGTGATTACGAACGGGCACCTAGCGGAGGAACATGACTTTCGAAAGAGACGCGTCTTGATGAGAGCGGAGTATACATGACGACTTTGACACTGACATCCTCACGATGATTTCTACCACCATCTTGATTGTGAAGTTCGCTGGGTCGAACTACAAGCAATGGTCAGGGGCGATGGCGCTTCTCTTGTAGCAGAATCAGGTCTACGGTATGGTCACGGGAGAGGATGAGTGGCCCAAGGATCCAGCAGAGGATGCTACTGCAGTGGAGAAATTGGCACATCGGGTTGCAGTCAAAGATTGGGTAACACAACATGGTACTGCGCCATCGATGATCCTGCTCGGCATGCAGCCGCGGCTTCACGCATTGCACATGGAGATCACGCAAGCGCAGACACTCTGGGAAACGCTAGCTATGGTGTACAAGGCAAAGTTGAAGTTCATTGTCTCTCAGGTCCTGGAAGAGCTTTTAGGGATAAGGCTCGAGGATTGTGACAATGTTGACACTTATGCCTTACGGATCGACCACAAGGTGAAGGACAACAATCTCCATTCTGAACCATTGGCGTCGAATGTGACAAGGACTTTGACAACGAGGACTGACGAGGAGGACGTGTTTTACCTCCTGCGGGGTGTACCAAGCAATGACGATTGGCAGTTCTTTCTCGAATTGATGATGGACAAGGACCCGACAGCAACGCTCACACTAGATGCGATTGTGATTACGTTGGTCGAGAAAGAGGCCACCATGAAGCGTGAGAGAGGCCATGGACAGGAAGCCCTACTGTTCGCGAAAGGAAATGCCAAAGGCAATGACGATGGAATAGGTACAGGTAGGAAGAGCAATAAAGGTAATGAGAGTGACGAGGATCAGGGTGACAGGAAAGGTCAACCAACGTGTTTCTATTGCCATAAGGAGGGGCATAAGGTTTGGAACTGCCCAAGCATGAAGAGCGGCGATCCTCCGGTCACGATGGAAAGCATCGTGACAACAGCCGAGGCCAAAGACGATACCATCACCGCCACCAGGGATTCGGTGGAGATGATGACTACAATTGAAAACTACAGGCTGACAGATACCGGCGGAAACACTGCCTCATCGAAGGAGAGTTGGTCCTTGGATTGTGCCTCCACCTCTCACATTCGTGGAGACTGAAGGAAGTTTGCTCTGTTTACTGGATTCGCGAAGAAGAATCAGCTGGACATACGTGTCTTTGCAGGAAGGGTAGCGGACAAGGCCATTGGCCATGGACATGTATGGTTGAGGCTTCGGTTGCCAGGGAGCCGTACACATGGAGGCCACCGCATACATGAAGTAGTCGTAAGGGATGTTTTGCATGTGGCAGGAGCACAGTACTCGCTCTCCCAATGAAAGTGTATTGATTGGGGATTACGGATTGTCCCTGTCAATGGCTACAGAATCAAGATATATGCCAATGGAGGTCAAGGAAGTCTTGTTGCCATGGCACCACAGCTTTGCGGTTTCTTCTGGTTTGATGTGGATGTTGCAGGTAAGGGTCATCAGTCAGGAGATGCGGCATTCAGAGGGAATAAGAGATGCCCAGCACCGAATGCGATTACAAGTGAGCCCGTCTATTTTGTTTGTTTGTTTGTAATCATATTGCATTCGGCCGCTAGCGGCCATGGCATATCCAATACACATTTCCTCCCCGCTTCTTCCGTAACATAAAGAAACAAAAGCACAGTCGCGAGTCCTCTTCCCCTCAACAAAAGAAACCGCCGCACACAAAAACAACATCAACTTTTTACACCTCCCCATCACTCGACTCCTCGTGATCTGAGTTCTCCGCCTCCTCCACCACTCCGCTAATTCTGCCAACATCTGTACAAGATAAAAAATCCATCAGCACCTGCGAACATTTTTCTTCTGCAAAAACGAGAGACATTGGCAATGAAATCTTTGGCTTCTTCAACACCTTTTCAACGCCCTCATACCCATCCTCCCCCTCTTGCCCATCAACCCAAAGCCTTTTTTGTTCTCGTTTCCATCTTTTACACCACTTAAAAAGGTGGTCTCTTGTCTGATATTCATGACCACACCAGCAGCATTTCATATCTCTTCTTTTTCCGATCCGCAATAGGTATTTCGCTATCAGTGCATGTCCTGACTTAAGCTGATAAAACCTCGCCGCAATCGTCTTTTTGGCTCCCATCACCGCACTGTTACCTCCCCTCTTCAACAAATCATACTGGTAACTGTGCTTTGACTTCTTCCCGAACTCTTTAATTTCTTTCTTACCTTCTTCCCATTTCGCCTCGGTCAACCTTCGACTAACATGGGAGAAACAAACATAATCCAAAAATGGTAGCGGATTTTGCGTTTCGGTATAACTTCCGCAATGCTTATATGCCGCCTTTGTTGCCTGTTGATCCGCTTCTTCATTGCCTTCTATCCCTTTATGAGCAGGTACCCACCGGTACTCCACCTGAATATATTTTCTGCCTAATGCATCGGTCCAATTCATCGTTCGTAGCGCTAGAACCTGTCCCGGTCCTGGCTCGTCTGACTGTATTCGTCTTAAAGTTGCCTGGGAGTCCGTAAACACCGTAACCCTGGTAACTTCCTTTTCTTCTGCCATCTCATCCGCGATCTTCATCGCTTCCGACATCGCATACATTTCCGCGTCAAACGCCTCTTTCTGTCGGCCAAGATGCCCCCTCTTCTTCTTCCACCTACCCCCTTCCTTCCACACCACTGCGCATCCCACCCACTCATCTTCTTTTTTCGATCCATCAGTCCAAAAAACAAGCCCATCCCTTTCTAACTTCACTTCTGCCAACGCTTGTTCCTCATCCTGAATTATCACTTTGGCTTTAAGGCATCTTTCTTCCGTTGGTAATGTCGTCCTTTCATAACTCCTCCTCTCGAAAGGTTTATCCTCAGGGATCAACTCATCAATCCCCTCCACCCCTTGTAAAACATTCCTCCGTATATTTAACATTCTCCCTCCGCCTTGAGCATTGGGCATCATCATCTGTCTCAACTTATACCGGCGTACCCGGTTATTAAGAAGAGCAGTCGCTCGTCATAAACTAGTGTCGTTCACTAGCGCTCCTTGGGGTGTTGTCCTAAAGCATCCGGTTATCTTTCTGCGCTGTTCATTTAACAACACCTGCACCTCTTGAGCCCTATTTCTTTGTCCATGCCACCACAGTTCAGCTCCATACAACGCCACCGCCTGAACCGCCGCAACCTGAATCCTTTTACATCCTTCCGAGCTTAATCCTTTCTTTGTCATCAAGGATCTCACCCTATTCAGCGCTCTCCTTGCTTTCGCTAAGGTCTTTTTCGTATGATCATTCAGGGTAAGCATATCATCCAGCCATACCCCTAACCATCTTGTTGCCTCTTCATTATATGGAACCTCCTGATTTCCTACCCTTACTCGGGCCATCATCTTTGGTTCCTTATTCTTTCTTTGTCGTGTGAACAACATCGCTTCCGTTTTTTCGATGTCGAACTGACAGGCATTCTTCTTTGCCCGAATTGTTGTTTCCACGGCGCATCTCTCCAGTCGCTGTGTGCATTCCCCCACATCCTCACCTTCCACCACCCATGCCACATCATCAACAAAAGATATACCCTCGCTTCCACACTCCATTTCTTGATTCTCAACTTCGCCGAACAACCCCGAAAGGTATATAACGAAAAGTACTGGCGATACTGGCGACCCCTGCGGAACTCCCATTTCCACATCCGTACTCTCTCCTTCCTTTCCATCCATCGACATTATCACTTTTCTATCTTCCATGAAACTTTCCACCCACATCACCAGGTCGGCTTCAAACCCCATTTCTTCCATACTTTTTATTAAGTTTCCCTTTGCCACATGTGGAAAGGCTCCCTTAACATCCATCAACAGCACTGCTGCGGTCTTCCCCCTCCCCCACGCTTCTTCAACTCTCTTCATCAACCTTCCAACCGCGTCTATTGCTGATCTTCTTTTCCTGCATCCGAACTGTCCGTCGTGAAGTAACCTCCTCCGCTCACATTCCTCTGCTATTGCATTGGCTGCTACCTTCTCGACTACTTTTCCCAAACAATTTAACAACGTTATCACCCTATATGCCTTGGCGACTCCGTAATCTGGCTTATTTGGCTTCGGTATAACCACTCCCTTCGCTTTCTTCCAAACTCGGGGGTGTGAGCCCGTCTATATAGACATCTTAGAGCCGGAGTACCAACGAACAAACAGGAAAGATTGGTACCAATCGCACCCACTGCCGCGAACAAGCGACCAGTAACCGGTGGTAATTCCGGTGGTAATTCTGCAGGTCAATGGCAGGATGGCACGGGTTCTAGCGATGCATATGATGAGGACGATGAGAGTAAGGATAACAATGAGGATGAGGAAGATCCACCGGCAGTGATCGACAAATCCAAGAAATCCTCGTTCACATGGGAATTGGCAGGCCTTGACGGGAATCTCGGGAGTGTATGGGAAGCACCTGCGGGCTCTCATCAGAGAAGGAGCCGGACTGATCATCGCCGTCAGAGGAGGAGTCAACTGGAAATTGAAAGTGCAGAAACCGACTGACCAGTCCAGGCTGAAGCCCATGATATTGTGCTGCGAATCAGATGTGATTTCGGAGATGGGGGAATAATCGTTTCAGCGAAGCTGTGGGCTTGGTAACACTTCGGAGGAGCGCTGGGTTTGGAAGATCACTTGGGAGGAGCTTGGCACGGTTTACCTTTGGTTGTTGTTTCTTTCTGTATAGTTTAGACTTACGGTCGTGATACCACCCTGGAGGAGTGTTGAGTGGACATTGAGTGCGGTTATCACGTGGCATTGGGTTAGTGTTATGCGGCGGAGCCCCATTCACTCTACTTGTACCTGTCAAATAGATCAATGGACAAGTCAATATACGCCTCACAAATTTGGCAGCTACACCATAAGTCGACATATGCCTTCCTCTGTGCCAGGATCGGTCCAACTGCTGCCAATACAATGGTTATGCATAACAGCAACCAAGTCATTTTGCAATTACCTTACTTACAAGACCACAAATTGTTGACACTCCGTTGATGCTGCTTTTAATGTATTGTCCAGTCAAAATCTGCTGCCATCAATAATTGTATTCATAATGATGAGAACTGATTGTTTGCCTTTCTGACTGATTGAGACTCGGCCCTTTGGCAAGGCCAAGAGCATTGATATTCTTGCACTGTTTGCACTGATTCGAATGAAATTTATATATCTTGCTAAACAATCTATTTCGCCCGCTATACATCTGTTTAGCAACTGATATTCACATGCTACTGTGCACTATTCTCTCATAATACACCTCTAAATGAAGTTCTCGGTCACGCAACATGAAGAACCTGGTGAAACATATTGACACATTCCATCCTACTTTATCTTGTTTCCCTTATTCCTCCTAGTATCCATTGCATTGACCATCCCCAACCCTTTTTCAGCCTGTTTCTTTGACTTCAGTGTTGGCCGAATCAATCTGGGAACATTTGGTGAGGCACTCACAACCCGCTGCTCTGGGCTGTCTGGATCCTAGATGCCATTGTCTTGCTCTATATAGGATTCAACGTCTGCTTTCCAATTGTCTTCACTGTCATTTGGATTATCCAAGTGGTAAAGCCAATGTTCCGTGTCCGAAATGCATTCAGCTGCACTATCCTCATCACTTTTGGCAGGAAGACGGTGGAATCTTTTCATTTGGTGGACATTTGATACTTGAGTTTGTCCTTGAGGGAGGTCCATTGCCAACGAAGCTGGTGGCAAGAGTGATCTTTCCGACAATTTAAATGCAGCCACACCATCCTGTTGAAAGAGTGACCAGGATGATTTGATGATCTCTTCAGTATCTGAAATGTATCCTATGGCTGTCATCTGCTTGTTTTGCAAATGAGATTCTGTCTGTAGCACACAGGTGTTGGCTGCCCTGCCACATCTCCAAAATGTTGTGGACCTTGGCCATTCTGTGCAATTTTCTATTCTACACCTCTCTCAACATTCCCAAGTCGTTTTCATTCTTCATCATTTGCAATGCTGGGTCATTGCCTGCCAAGATCCCGTCATAGGCTCAAGCAAACTGCCTTACTATGACTTTTTCACGAACAGTCTTTCCTGTGGTTTGTGTCTGCCTCCAGCTGATAACATCTTGCCAACGGGAACAGCCGGCCTCCACTCTGACACCGTGTGGCATGATAGAGAATATGCCATGTCCCACATTTGATCAACCGGCGTATGTTGAGTGTGTTTCCTCTGGTTGACTCCACCTGTTGGTGATATCCGGTATTCGAAATGTACTGCCAATCTCCATTGGGTCATAGTGGTAATCATTAAGATTCAGATTCACTTGCCCCCAGGTCTTTGGGTATTCAGGCGGTGAATTCAAATAGAGCGTTGCAAGTGTCAATAAGTGTGCCACGGGATCGCTTCGTCCGGGGGTTGTTTCAGCCACATTATCAATCCTCAAGTATTCTTCATCTTCGCTGGACGAATCAGATGAATTAAAAGATGATTGATCAGTTCCAGAAGCTGTTGAGGAGGGAAAGAGATAGTTGCTCGGTATGGTTTTGGGTTTAATGACATGCAAATGACTATGTTCGGCACAGTATTCATTCTCCACATACTTAACAAACACCTTATGGTATTGGGTTGTAAAGATGTCTTGTCCTCGGGATTGATATCCATTTATTTGTCCCAATTCCAAAACGATTACAACTCCGAAAAAGATTCGAGGTATGCGCTGACTCAATAACCGTATCTGTCATTGGAGTCACTTTAGCATAATATGTGGACAGATTCTGTCACGCAACCTTCATGGCGAAGTAGAAGTCTCCCATCCATTGCGTCTTGTTCTCAGCGAAAGCTCCATAACACCATCCATACAATCGAACATGTCACTGTACACAGTGATCATGTGACGCAGGGTAACCATATGCCTTTTCAACATCCACAAGGTCCAGTATCAGTATGGCGATAAATCTTCCATGACATACTTGATGATTGTCCATTCATCCTGTGTTGTGAAGAGCGGCTGGTGTTGACTGTATGTTGGATTCATGAGCCACTCGCGTGTGAATTCTTGAAATCAGTATGTTCGCTGCAGCAACTGCAGTGTCGAATTCCACCCTGTCTTCACATGGATAATATGTCTTACTGCGATTCGTACTGTCGCTTGTTGACAGTCAATGAACTCTTTCCGATGATGTGGTGTCAGCGTAATCGATATAGCAAGTATTCTCTGCTCTATGAAGGTCAGTTTCAGGACTTTCAAAATTTCTTGAAATACATACATTCACAATTATCTTTGCTAAACCTGGTCTCATGCCCAACTCCTTGTTGATTGTAGCATTTCGCTCATTTCGTAATGTTCGACCCTTACCAATGTCTATGCATTCGTTCTCTCCCAATTCCTGATCGTGCTCATGGGATTCCCAAGACTCGGTGTGGCCTTTCAAATCGAGACTGCTCATGAATGCACCTCAACCCAGCTGCATGAGGTGCGCCATGCATGGTATGTGGATCCTCAAAACAGGCCACTCAAGTCCGGGGGCCTCAATGGTCGATTGCAGTTCCCGAGGCATTGTATAAATTGCAGGAATGTGAACAGTCTTAATTCCAAGAAAACAGCTGTCAGTAAGCTCAAAACAATCAAGAACTTCCCTCATCTGTATGGCTAGCCTTGCTCCAGTATGTTGACCCTTGATGTTGCATCGTTAATTAGCTAGCAAATAAGGAAACGAATAGGCAATTAACCTCTTCGAAAGTGAGTTGTCCATCATGTAACGGGCAATTTTGATTCACATAGTAAGCATTGACTGACGTTATGGCCAATTTGATCATGGATGTCCACCCATCTAAAGCTAATCCAAGTTCATTTCTTGACGGAAATTGCTTCATAATTGCATCCACTGTCAGTGAGTGTTCCCTCCGGCAAACATGCAAATGGTGGGGGCTGATGGTAGCACCAGCTCGCTTTGTAATGTGTTATATGACCTTCATAGCTCTAGCTTTAATATAGCATTCCACGGCACATGAGCTGAAAAAAATCCTAACAGCAGGTCAAGATCGCAGGTGACTTGGTGAAATTCAGAAGTTACAAAGTCCTGAGCTGCCAGTTTGGAGTATTTTGTCCGTCAATTCAGTTATTATGGATAAAAACTAATTGTCGAATATAAATTTCCTTTGGGAACTTACTATAGTAATTCCTCGTCTTCCTTCTCTCTTCAGTATGGCCAATGATGTCTCATCGACCATTGAACTAGTCAGTTCAGTCACTTCCGATTGTGTTAATTTGTATAACTTTTCATTGTGTACATTTGCTAGCAAGTGGTTTCACATTGACCTGGTCCCATGATCTGAAGGATGGCAAAGAACTTGATGGCAAATGATAGATATGATGCCACAGTGGCTGGTCTCCTCAATTGCTCAGTGAAAATCGAAACGCCTCAAAGGAGCATGTCTAGAATAATTCCAGCCAATAGAACCCGTCGTGCCTACATTCATTGAAGCCCACCCAGCCTCAATTATGATTGATAAAGTAAAGTCATTCAAATCGCGAACACAGACATGTTCATTTTTCGAAGATACTGTAACCTCTAACAATGAGGTATTCGAAAATGCCGAATCTGACATCCCGGTAGGAATTTGAAAGCTGGGTACACTGACTTAAGAGACTGTCAAAAGGTACATTATAGTTAAGTAGAAAGCTGCTTCACAAATCTTGACTCTAGAGCTACAAGCAAGGAAAAAGTCAGATGTGTGAGACATTGCATGCATATTTGTGAAGTTGTATAAAAAAACATATTGAAATGACTAACCATTAAAATCTCAATTTAGGAACAATGCAATGCAGTTCGTTGCCGTGTAGCTTCCTGAGCCCCCACAAAAACTGTTGATGCTCAGTTGGCACTGATTTTTAATGAGGCGGTAGCGATATTGTCAGTATCATTTGTTCCCATCAAGGTGCCCCATACCTTGATTATGGGTTAACTCCATTGCCCAGCCCTTAGATTATCCAAGAAGCAAGATGAAAAACAGTTGATGCTCAGTTGATGCTCATTTATAAGAGCTAGTAGCATTATCGTCAGTAGCATTTCTGCCGATGAAGGAGGCCAATACTTTGATTATGGGTTGATGCCGTTGCACAGCCCTTTGATTATCCAAGATGCAAGATGAAAAATCATTGACACTCCATTGACCCTCATCTTCAGGAGGTGGAAGCGATATCATAACTTGAATTTTCGCTCATATAGGTGGCCGATACTCGGAATATGGGATGTTTGTTGCATAGCCTTTGGATTTTCCAAGATGCAAGCCCAAGAATTGTAGACGCTCCATTGGCACTCATTTTTAGGAGGTAGTTGCTATATCTTCACCAGCATTTTTGCCCATAAAGGCGGCCAATACTTTGATTATAGGTTAATGTGGTTGCACAGTACTTTGATAATTCAAGATGCAAGACCAGAAAGCATGGACGCTCCATTGACAGTCATTTTTAGGCAATAGTAGCTATGTCGTTGCCAGCATTTGTGCCTAAATAGACAGATAATACTTTGATTATATATCTCAGCAACCAAGTCTTTTTTTGTCATCAGACTCACAAGGCCAAAATTCACTGACTCACAGGTATTGCTCTGTTCTAGGATGGGACAACGAGCGCGTCACATTCTGTTTTAACTATGACAACGGCCAATCCAATCACTTTGGAAGGATGTGACTATGCAGTGCTTTGATGGCTGAAAATGTACGACTAAAAATTGTTGACACTCACCTCAATGACATACTAACAGTCATTGTATGCTCAACAATTGTATCTAAAAATGCATACAGTCATTACTGACAGCCAAAATATTGTGCCAATGTAAAATCATTTGCATCCAAAACCTTCGAGGCCTCTCAATTTTTGATCCACCACTATATACGTTATCTGAGTGATATATGACATAGGCCTATCACGTTCTGGTGAATTCGGCCGGCAACTTATCGCATGCCGATCCATATACGACTTTTTGAGATATATAGCCCAACTTTCTCACCTTTCTTCATCTAGCTCCTTCTCTTTGATTTCCATGACCAACCATGAGCAGTGTTCCAAATCTCGACCATGTGCACCACATCTGTGTCGAGAGTTACTCAGTTGGATGCATGTACGGATGCAACATGATGGTTGTCATTCATACACATTTGTGTTGGGTTTTGACCGCTCCTTCTATGGCTTATATGATCTCACTGACTTCAAGGTTGTTAGTAAATTTTGTCTCAAATGTAGTTGTAGCTTTCATACTTAGCAGTAACAGCCTAGATGATATCAAGTTTGTTGGTTGTCTATCAACTCAGGTTGGAGTCTAGGTCTTTCTCATGGCCCATACAACCCTTGCACATGCACAGCCAAATTATCATGTCTCATAATTTGGTCACTGAAATCAAGGAAAGCTGATACATAGCAAATTGGAGAATGAATTGCTTTTCGAATGGAGGCATCGTCGAAACTAGCAATGTGCCCATTTACTCTTCTGGCAATCCAGAAGCCATCATCATTTCTTCATCTGAATCATATTTCCATAGGGTAATTAGCTAGGGAGGCTTTATGCAGAGGTGAGAGATTACGGGTTCAACAGGCTACGCATTCATATTTGGTGACCAATCGGATGCTGCGTCGGATGCGAGGGACGGAAGGTGATTGTGTTTTTCTGGTGTCTGGGAACCTAGTGTTATATGACTACGTCCCAGTCCTGAAGGCCCTTGCGCCATAGCCAGTTTGCCGAGGACAATATCAACAGTCTCCATAAGCACTCCAAATGTAGCTGGTGCAGATGCGGCACCATCATCTTCTATTGGCAACTGAAGGACTACCAGAACCTTCAATTTGGCCGTCCCATACTGCTTAGATCTTTAACGGAAGCTGTCAGCTGCGTCTCCCCATCCTGGTTGTGTCAATTCCTCAAGCTTCATCTATTTTTGCCAAAAACTCTCCATGCGATACTCTACCATTTGAGAGATGGTGCCTATCACCCAGCCAGGTTTGTAATCTTCGCTCGACATGCCCTGCTCTGTACCTTCTTCATCATCTTCCTCGCCATCCTCATCCTCCTCACTGTCGGAACTTGCAAGATCGCTCAGACTATCTCCAACAGAATTCATCATCTCCTCATATGTTTTTGTTGGTTATCTGGTTGTCAAATATCCCTTTTCAGCATTTCTCATTTCTTCCAGCTGCTGCTTATTCGCTGTCTCTGCATTTCCAACTCACTTTGTTGCCACCATGGTTTCTCTATCCACGTAATGCTCGATGAATTTGTCCTTCTCTTTGTTGCTTAAGAAGGGCATTTTGCGTAGGTTGTTCCCTGCAAGATTCTTGTTAGATTGTAAGCTGCGCCACGCGACTTGGGCTCGGACCCTGTCTGCTACGATGCTGCTCTTGCCTTCATTCCCTTGATGATGTTGTCGGGTACAGGGCTTCATATATCGACTGTATTTGCCGGCCGGATATGGCGAAAGGTTCAATTTCGGAGCATTGACCATTCTATTTTGTGTTGACTTTGTTGTTGGGAGAGATGTTGGATGTTGCATGAGATGGACCACATGGAGGCAAGCTGCGTCTTTTATGTCAAGGTTGGTATGCTTGATCAACTTGAACAAAGCCAAATCTGCGTTTGGACCATTACTACATTAGAAATAGTAATCCTAACTGTACAACATTACATAATGATTAGATTCTGTTTCATGAAAGATCCCTGGGATGTCTTCAGACAAACATCATCAGATGTCCTTTCCGTCAAAGAATGTGCATTTTAAATTTTTCAAACATGGGATTTTGGCAGCCAGTAACCTCGATTTAACCCGGTAACAACGCAAACAACATCTGACCGACTGGCTGCAAACCGGCAGATGGTTGGAAACCAGTGCAACCTGAAGTTATATGCAGTAGAATTCATCAAGAGTAGAATGTGCAAGCAGGCTGTAACTCATTTGATTTTGACTTGAAGTGAACTATAAATTCCTCAGCACTTCGCACTTTGTTTCATTATCATCTTTGTCTCCTGTTCCATACCACCATATCATGGCTGCACAAACAGCTCAGCAAGGCGTGAGTGGATCGGAATGGAGCTGACCTATGAACGCTTCCTCCAATACACCACCCGGTGTGACACAGCAACAATGCAGACAGCAGTTAGTCGACTGCGATGCTGCCAATGCAGCCACCCCAACTATGACCCAGGACACACATTTCAAAATGGCCCATAAAACAGGACGCAGCAAGAATAAGAACCAGCATGCAAAATGATGGGAGTTAATCCATTTTGAGCTAGACAGCCTTCAACTAACAATATAATACACAGCTGGTGTATCTAGACAGCTACATGTCCGATTGTTATGTGCCTGAGGGGTGAAACCTCCATCGTCATCCAAGCCATTTGTCTGCACTGTCCATGAAATTGAATGTCATGATGTTGTCAGCTGTTGGATTATCACAGATGAGTTTCGTGAGAAGCGTCGCTGAGAGTGGATGAAACTGGCTGTAAACACCTTAGAGGAAGCTGCGGAAGGGTATATGGTAGACTTAATAGCAAAATCTCATCTGTAGAAGCAGCAACTAAGTTCTTGTAGAGTATTGACATGACTGCTACTATGGCAAGGCAACGAGGTTGGGTACAGCTAGAATAGTCCGACATGTGCCTTGCATTGAATATGGCCAACGTGGCCAAAGGAGGGCCTTAGGGCTCTCGAATAAAGGAAACGCAATACCTGAGCAAGGAAACTTGTGCCAAAGTCCCAGAAGCAAAGATTCGGGAAGTTCAGTTCCTGGGCATAGACATGTGAAGCCTGCTATGGAAAGACACCTGGCTATAGTGCGTGAAAATCAAACGGCTGGCTGCCTTCCTAGCCAAACTGGCACCACACAGACTACGCAGACAGGCTGGGGGCGCAAATGCACTTGCACACCTCGACCAGACCAACTCAGACAGCTGACACCAGAACTGATGCCACCTCCGCCTTGAACGCCACTTGTGCCACCCAGTGACAATGACAGAGCTCATGCTTCCGAAATCGAAGGTGTGCCATCTGGATAGGTGTATATACATCCTCCTCTTCCCAGCACTCCATTTTTCGATGTTGATGCATATGGCAAGGATTGCAAGCTTGATTAAGATATTAATCCAGATTTGCTGACTGATGAAGGAATATCCACTGCTTAGTACACTATCTGCAGCGTGGTAATGCAGCTGACATCCATTTTGCAGATGACAGCAGCCTATTAAGCAAACCCGCAAGTGGAGACGAGCATTGTTAGAAAGGAATGTGATTTTGGAGTGTATTATTATATACAATTTGCAGACACTTTAAAGTCTATTATAAAGGATATAGTTATATGTATTATTAAAGAACAACAAAGTGATGAAGGAGAAAGTACATGAAGATGATAGAATGGCTACCAAAACACCACGAATGATATACTATGCCAAATGAAATGATTGCATATGTGTGATACACCCATGGCAAGATGAGCGTCAACGGAGAGTCAATGAATTTTGGTCTTGCATCTTGGGTAATCTGAGTGGCAATTGGTTGCGGCCATTCATAAATGAGGTATTGGCCGCCTTTATAGGCACAAGAGAAAACAACGTGCTCCCTACCCCATTCTGGAAATGAGCGTCAACAGAGCATTAATGACTTGGGGTGTTGTAAGTCAGGTAATTAAAATGTGATTCGATCGTTGCTATACATAATCAAAGTATTTGCCACCTTTATATTCAAAAGAGGAAGCGAGACGCTCCCTGTCCCATCTTGCAGATGAGCATCAATGGAGGGTCGATGATTTTTGACCTTTTATCATGGGTAATCCAAGCATGATGTGGCCATTATTGTCTATAATCAAAGTTTTGACTGTTTATATAGGCTAAAATGCTCAAGAACTCTTAGTTGCAGCATTGTAAATGAAATAAATAGTTACTGTCCGGGAGGCTGTCATGGGAATATCTCTTGCTTATTTGCATATCAAGGATGCCAACTCCTGGTTTATAGTTGTCTGCAATCAAGTGCTACTTAGACTAGCCAAGATACGAGACCCAAAATGGTTGACTCTCAGTTGATTCTCATTTTTGAGATGTGGCAGGGAGAGTGTCGCTTCCTCATTTGCCTATCAAGGCAGCCAATACCTCATTGATGAATGTTCGCAACGAATTGCCACTCATATTACGCATGATGCAACATTAAACTTCATTGACGCTCCATTGACACTCATTTGGAGGATGTGGTAGGGAGTGTGTCTCTTCTGTTTTTCATGATCAAGGCGGTCAATACATCTACAAAAGACAATTACGTACCATCGTTAATATTTTGCGATTAACAGTAGGATATCTTAATGTGACAAGAAATAGAACAACCCGAAAAGAAGAACTGGAGATTGGAACTGACAGGTCGAGCCAAATGCAGCAAAACGCGCAGGATAATGGGTCCGGATACAGGTTTGACCTGCCAAGAGTCAGCGTGTCGCGTTTTTGGAGAGGTCAGGGGCAAAACTAACCCGTATTTGTAGTCCGAACGCCGACCACTAGGAGGTTACCCAGACCCTTCGCTAACACCAGTGATATCTAACAATTGTGTAATGAGATGATAGCCCACTGCAAATCTCAATAGGGGTTTGAAAGGCAAAATGATATATTGAGATGAAAAAGGGGAGCAAACACCAGGAAAGGTGGAAAACCAGATGGGGAGTGCTGGGTAGAATCTAACGGTACACAGAAGGTGTTGGAGAATTGCAGAATGACAATCCTGGGCATCACTTCTAGGCCGGCGAGTGCAGATGGGGATTGAGTAGTGTGCCTACTAGTAGAGGAGCACTGACTGGGGGTGTAAAGAGTGCAGGATGAATCAGAGGTACCCGAATCCCGGCAGAGGAGCACTGATGGGCTTCGGGGAGTGTTATCCCAGATGAGGAGTGCCAAAAATGGGGGAGGTACTGAGTGCAAAATCCAATATAGGAGGGACAATCCTGACCGAGGTGCATCAGTGGGACTTCAGGTGCTCCCATCCCAAGTGGAGGAGAACTGAATGAAATAGAGGGGCGCTGATTCAGGCAGATGGGATTAACAAGTGGTGATCCCAGCAGAGGAGCACTGAAAGAGGAGGAATCGACAGAGCAATGAAATATTTGTGCATCAATCAAGGCTGAGGAGTGCGGCCAGGGATGGTGGAGAGCCTATTCTAGCAGAGTTGCCATGCAGGCGGGGAATCAAGCGGTCTACAAATGTGTGATCGATGCGTGCAGAAGCTTTTGGAGTGAAATTCAACACAGGGGATGTGCACAATGTACCGCAATTTTCATTTTGAGAAAACATAACTGTGGCCTTCTTTCTACTGGCATATTCAGACAGCAGACGATGAATAGATACAGCTGCCAGCACTACGGTCTGCGGAGCGAGATGTTGGAAGCAATGGGATATGGTAGGCAGGAGCTCTGAGCTATTAGCAGTGAAAAAGTATTGATTGTGAATATTATCAAGCACTTCCGTTCGGGTGAACCATGGATTCCTATCATTCACCATTGTTGAGAAATACTCATCATCGAACAGGAGCTCCTTAACCTGGATCCGAAGCTTATTCTCTGAGCCCAAATTCAACATTTAGGTACACACAACATTTCAATGTGCCCCATCTGCAAACCGTCCTCGAATTGTACTTATGTTCAGTTTTAACTCCGTATATCTTGGCCCACAGTCAATATTGTACATCTCATAGACATGCATTAAACAGAGTCCAAGACTTACAGCTTATGGTGTTTGCAGGTCAGTTCGGAGAGATGACCCACCAGGCAATTGACACAACGATGGTGCACCTTCAGGTTCACCTGCTAATGCCTGCTGAAGATCCTGAGCTTCAATGGCTACTTTCCGAGCTTCTTCAACCATTGAGTACTTGTCACTGGATGAGATTGGCCAAGGAGTCATCATGACTATGATTGCCACTGTGAACTGTATCGCTATGTCAACAGTAGCCCATTCATGTTGGCGAACGTTCTTATCTCCACTGGCCTGAGGTTGCAGAACATTCTGGTCTCCACTACCCTTGCGTGGTGGCAGTGCCTAGGCAGATGGTGCATGGGCAGACTCAGATAATTTGTTGATGGGGGTTGACTTTTGTCGTTTGAGCCATGGTGGTGCCATTGCCACTGCTGGATTTCAGGAAATTGGAAGTGGAGGGCATGCAATGACAGTATTGGCACAGCTCCATGTCTTTGGAAGTGGAACCCATGTAGTTGATAATGACTTTTCTCGGTGCACCTCACGTAGAAGTTGGACCTCCAGTTGGTGATTTGAACAGGTTTCTTCAATCTCAGATGAGAAGGTGGTTTCTGTGGTGTCCTCACATTCGTCATCACCGATAACCAGAACAGTATCGTCAGACTTCTTGATTAATGAAATCGCGCACATTAGTAATCCCCAATCACATGCACAAAGGTAGGCAATTGGAAGGCAAACATCTGATGAACAATAATGATTTGCTGCTTTCTTGAATGCTAGTGCTCTCTGAAGGTGTGCTTCTTGGTCCTTCAGTGAATAGTGATTCCTCACCCGGCTGGGCATAGGTTTTATGTGCAGTAATGAAGATTGCAAGTTGGGGAATGTGGGAGAGAGTGTAGGAGCAGTAAATATAAGATTAAGTGCAATAGAATAATGGGAATTATAGTGGAAGAAGTTGTATATAGTCGTGGAGATTGCAATTCAAGGCACGCCTTGGTTTGTTTAGGAGAGATCACTTTAATGGTTTTTATTTATATTGAGGAGGGGAGTCCAATGTTGAGCTTTAGGATGTTGTCAGGTGCACCAGAATAGATGGATGCCTGGTCAGGTGGTCCAGAATCGATGGATTCCTAATGCCGAATGTTAGCAACTCCTATCAACAACACTCTATATAAATGCAAGAATTGGAGAACAGCTAACACCAATACACATAGAACAGAACCAGAGGCACTGGAACAAGACTCATGACATGAACTAACCCTTCGTGCTTGCGAAATGGAGCACTGAGAACCTTATTGAAAACACATGCCCCTGCATGTGACTTCTTTAAATGGAGTAATTATGTGTGAACATTCAAACATTTCCGGTGACTGCTACGCTTCGAATCAGTGCAGCATTAAGAAGCAGCAGATCTGAGTCAATTTGGGACCTTGAGAGTAACAGCTGAGTTGCAATTGTTCACACTCAGTTTGTTGTCAATTGAGGAGAAAGATGAATTGCCATATGTGGCATATCCGCCAGAAGGACACATGTATTTTCATTACATTCCATTCTATTATGATGCTACGGCAGAGTAAGCTGCCGGTAAGGCCATATGGTAAGCATAACTTCCATTCCATGCATTCATCTGGGCCATGTTGGTAGAATATCCTTCGAAACAATATTACAGATAATGGAGGAGGGAAAGAATTGGATATACAAAGGAAAGATAAAGGCATAGAGGAAGAATGGTAAGGTATGATGGATGATTCAGGGGTAATCTTATTGATTGACGCAGTTGTCAATGCCCAGATTGCTAACAAGTTGGATATAAATACTCTCTTACATTCTGATTTTGAGACATACATGTTACATATTGGTCACTGTTAAATCACATATTCATTGTGAGTCTCACTGCTACAATGTTGACTTACAATACAAGTTGGGATTGAAAGCATTACGCAACAAGGATATGGATGCATAGTGCGGTGTCGTCTCACAGCGGGAAGAAGAATCATGATTACATGCATGCAGTTCCGGGAATTGAGGTGCACTGAACTTTCCATGGTTATGCTTAGATTCAAAGGCCTGGGATTGGGTGCTCATCTTTCTCTGAAAGTTAATTGCACTCTTCAAAGCTGTCATGTCTGAACTCATGCATTCAAGATTCTTTCTCTTTGAACTTCACTCATGATGGAAATTATTTCACATAATCTATTTTCAGATATGAGTTTTGGCCTGCCAAATATACATTTGGTGTAAATCCAGGTAAGTCTGCATCCAAACAATTGAGGACTTAGGCCTGTTTGGATAAGTGCAGTACATGGGTGAGTGGGAGTTGCCGGCCATCTTGCAGAGTCGTTGAGCAGAATCTGTCTTTGAATATCCTCACTCTCAAGCTCCACCTTGTCAGGCAGAGCCTGAACTTACTGGAAGCTATTTTAGGATTTTGATACATAGGTCCAAACAATCCACTTAGTCAATATTGAGTAAAGGGAGGGTACTAATTGACCAGATCTGTGCATTTGCGGTTTAGGTGTGCAGGGCTACCTCTCTGTAATGGGCAGTTGACATGGATCTAACAGTTTAAGGTATGTTAGTGGTGGCCTTCACTTACCGTTCAAGCATAGAATCATTTAGTAGTAGAGGCCAAGCCGGATGAGCTGCCTGCACCTAAAATAATGTGTCTTGATAGATAACAATCTCTGTGCACAGTCTCCATGAATTCAAAGTCAGAGAAAACATGAAAAGAATGTAGAAAATTAAAAGATAATGTGCACAATGAACAGAGGTACATGCACTTTGGCGGCGTATTTGTCAGTTTTATGGTGTACCTGGGCTGGCATGATACATTCATAATGAGTTGCAACTTGTCAAAGCTGGCTTCATGAAAATCCAACAACCTTATTCTGGACTGGATTGCAGATCTCAGTTGGGCCTAAACATCGATCATATGACAGAAAATACCAGTCAGCGAAAGCTGCAGCTCAGCCATGAATACCGGAGCCACGTCTCTGTAACAGACTCTCCGTGACGCGCAGCTGATGTCTACTTGAACTTCTATGATATATCTGCAAATGCTGTGGCTGTACCACGAATCAGTGAGCCTGTGTCTCATATTCTGACACAGGTGCTCAATATCACCAAGACAGTCTTTATTGCCAATTGGGATTGGCAGATTTTCTGTGCTAGATCTGTCATAACGATATGCCCAGGATTCTCCAGCTCACCAGAACTTCGATTATTCACCAGCAAAAGCTGCAGCTCCGCAATGAATTAGTGAGCCTGTATCTCATATTCTGACACAATTACTTCATATTGCCTAGACTGTCATTATTGCCACTGGGAGTGGCAAATATGCAGTAATTGATTGGTCATAATGGTATGTGCCCAGAACTCAGTGCTGCACATTAACTTCGATCATATGGCAGCAAATGCTGCAGCTTTGCCCTGGATAAGCGAGTTGTGTCTCATATGCTGACCCAAACACTCAATATCACATATACTGTCTCATTGCCAAATGGGATTGGCTAATATGGTATGCTGAATCTGGTACAACGTGACACAAGACATAGGCTGTGGATGCTCCGGTGCACCTAAACTTCAATGATATGCTAGCAAACTGTGTGACAATGCCACATATCAGTGAGCAGGTGTCTCATATTCTGACACAGCTACTCAATATGGCCCATAGTGACTTTATTGCCAAATGGCATTGGCAAATATGCAGTGCTCAATGTGTTGCAACAATTCTCATAACATATGCCTATTATTCCCTGGTCTATCTGAAAGTGGTTGAATTATGCATTTTCCATACTTTTGCCTTCGAAAGGGATACATGGCCTCAGGTTTCTGGGGCAACTCAACTTCGCAACCGATTAAAGATTGGAAGCCCTTTGCTGCATCATCCTCAAAATTGGACATATGCCATGTATCATGAGATAGGCCAGCTGGGAGCTTGCAATGTAGCTTATCAATTGACTTCATCTCATATTAGGCATTAATATTAATCAAGAACACCAACAAAATCCCACTCTAGGTATTTCTCATTTAAGACACAACAATTGCAACATCAGAACTTTATTGCATGTCACAATGCAAGGGAGAAAAGATTAGTTTGTGTAGTATAGTATGCTTTACAAACAACCTTTTTGACTATTTGTATCAGTTAAAAAGATTATGTTGGTTGAATGTCTGAAGAGGAGTACCTTGATGAAGCATCCTAACAATCTAAGATAATGGTTGATCAGACCGCAAGGTGTTTCTGTTTGCTGTCAGCGGCTTCATATAGTCCTTAAGAGACTCCAGAATGCATTTAATCATTGACCTCATGATGCTAGGTCGACTCATCAAGCCATGCAGGACTCTCATATGTGTCACTCCATTGTGTTGATCGAGATTACTCGCATGGTTATCATAGCCGCCACGTTCAGTATTCAGTAACCATTTGTGTGGTACTCTGTTTTGTCCTAACTTGACAACTTGCGCAAATGCCTGCCACTGCTCATTCAATACCCAGCGCTTTTGAGTCATCACCGCATGCATTGCTACTGTAAGATTTAGACCAATCCCACCCACAGTGGCTGTAGTTACGAATACTGTGGGATTTTGTGAATCCTGGAATTTGTGCAGTATTTCTGTGTGTTCATTGTTGCCCATTTCAGCATACATGTGGAATATATCCATATGATCCGCAAAATACTTCATTAGCCACCACTTGAAATAATCAACTTGGCCAGGAAGAGGACACAACAGCACTGCCTTTTGTAGAGGAGGTGCACTGGGGAGTGCAGTGTCATTTCTCTCTTGATCTGGAAGGAGTGTCTCTCCTGATGCGTCATCTTGATCAGGTTTGGGATACTCAGCAGGTTCTTTGACAACCATTGGCAAAATGGCGTCTCTCAGCCATCACAAAATCACACAATCCTCCCAAGTATCAAGTGGCCAGGAATCATACCATTGTCCAGAACTGTCATTGCGATCCTCCGTGTCCCCCAACACTCATGAACAACATGCTAGCTGCCATGTTTGAATCCTCCCTGCTACTGAAGCACGCCATAAAGTGAATCTCTCCACAAGAGTCTTCAATTCTGGTTGCTGATTCCCAGTCCACTGGATTTTAATGAGGAATGCCTTCTCCTTTGGTATCCGAATGAGTGGTATTCGATTGGCTAGTTTCAATTTTGACCACATATGTATAGTTGAAAGCTTTGGAACCTGAATCGTCTGCATCGCCGCATCCTGTTGAGTTTCTTCATGTTCTGTCTGGATAGCATGCATCAAACTCTTCACCGCAGACTACACTGCCTCTGCACCATGCTTTTAATTAGTGTATCATTTTGTAGATCTTCAGGTGAGCCTGGAATCATCCACATCGTCTGATAACACCAGTCATGAAGTGAACGGAATCCTGGCTCAGCTGTTACAAGAAGTTTGAATCCAATTTCCGCTTGAATCGCTATTTTCCAGCCAACACTGTGAGTAGTCTTGAACGGATTGGACTCATCAAATATCCCAAAACTGATTGAATAGTATGAGAGTTGGCCATTGGTTGATTATTTTGCTCTGGATGTTAAGGTATCACATAAAACAGGGTGGATTTTCCATCGGCTTTCTGACTTGACAATACTGGTGTTCAGATCCTCGTGGGTGTGATTTACATTCTCACCATGCAACATGTTCAGGAGATTGAAGTCAGTTCCATCTGTCATCTTGTCGATGACACTATTGAATGTCTCTGCCACTCTGGGCATTATATCCACCACAATTGTTTCAAGTGCTGAAGTAAGAGCTGGGTGCCCCTGAGGTGGAGTTGTCGGGATCTCCAAAAGGTGGCAAGGCACAGAATTCCGTGTCTCCAACAAATAGCACTCCTGTTCTCTACTGATAATCCCAGGATAGTCGTTCTGCACCATATTCACCCACTCTTCAGGGGTATTCCCCCCCAATAATGACAGCAGCAACCTCATAACAACCTTTGCCATCAGCAATTTCCATATCATTGCAGCGGTTACTCAGGTGAAAGTCTTGCAAAGTCCAATGTTATCTGGCACCGGCACTCCTGGCATATCTGAATCTCCATCCCATCTCCTCATACTGAACCATCTTGCCCAAACCAGGTGGGCAAGAACCTTGGTTCTGGGCAGGCCTAGAATTAAATACATATTGCCAGGGACTCAGCCAGCTTTGGATTGGCAAATCTGATGGGCATTCAGCAGCCTAAGTAGCTCATCAAGACACTCATATTCAAATTCATTATTGAATGCATTCGGTACAAAGTTCAATACTGAACTGGTATCATCTGGATCGAGGACCTCCTCACCATCTGCCACTTGCTTCTGAATTTCCCTTTCACCTGAACCTCCTGTGCACAATTGTTTGTGTTCTGTTCACACTTAATGATCTCGTTCAGTTGCTCTGATGTAAGCTAGGCAGATGGGCTCAAACTCTGGTGCTCCTGAAATTCATCGCAATGTTAGGTATTTCACAGATAAGTAACCATTGGAATGAATAGATATGGATGGAATACAATAAATTCTATTCCTTCAATCAGAGCTTACATTAATACAAGTATCATTCCCTTGCCCACCATCCTCCTCTCCCTCCGCTCTTCCACCCTCTTTGAAACTTTTCAAAGTCAATGTACAATGATCAGCCATTGTGCAAATCTAGCCTTAACATGGCTGGCAGTGATCACCACCACTCATCCAATTGGATACTCAGCAATCTCGTTCGCTGTAGCTCTCTTCGTCTCAACCGAAAATGTTATTGGATTGTGTCGAAGTTTCAACTTGAAAGCGTGTGGAAGGCAAGAGTTGTATGAAATTTGGCTATATAGCGGGTCATTCATCATTTGCTGGAGTGTGTATACTGCCATATACTCTATGTCCAATTTGTTCTGCTCGAAGGTGCACTTGATCATTGATGCTGGAATGAATGGCTCATTTGTACCTCTGTTATTGTCGATGGAATCAATCAGCTCCTCCCACTGCCTGATGCCTGTATACACGACTTGCAGTTGATGAGGGGATAAATTTCTTTGTGGCCATTTGATACCCGGAGAATAACAACCATGAATGTTGTAATTAGCAACTGTGGGAGGTCACATCTCGCCATTTTGTCTGTGCACTCACACACATCGGTTGGAGGTCACCTGTTGCAGCGCCCTACGTTTCTTCTCGCCTCCAGAATTTCGCTTGGACATTTGTTCACAATCAGCTTAACCCACTGCCACAGAATTTGTTTGGCATTATTGAAATTACCCAAAGGCATCCAGGTCTCAAATGTTGCCAAGAAGTTAGTACCACTTCCTCCATGTGCAGGGGTCCATCTTGAAGATGTTTGAAGTGGTTCTACACCTAGGTAATGGACCAGTGCTTTTTCTCCAGAAACCCAGTGACCCATACTTTGTTCCACTTGTTGAATGCACTGTAGTTGCCCTACTCCATGTTTTTCCCAAATTGATTCGAAGAGAATTCAGTTTGCTTCAGACTGTTTGGGGGTGTGCCTTCTGCACCGCCTATGTCCGACGAATCATTGCCCTCATAATCTGCATCATGTTCGTCATAGGCATCTTCTGGCAATGGGGGTGAGTCCGCAATCGCTGGGGCATCTGGTTCCCCTGGTGCTACTGGATGCTGGAATCATTTTGTTGGGATGCTAATGGGTGGTCTCTCAGGTGTGCCAGAAAGAGGTTCAGCTGTAGAATGAGAGCTGGAAGCTGTTGGCCATTTGACTGGATTCATTGGTGGCGGTCCTGGATGCACTCTCTGTTCACCTTGAAATGACAGCCTTGTCTTTGACTGTGCGGAGGGGTGACCATTTGAGACCTGCCATACCCACAACAGTGGTGGTCATATCCTTCCCACTGTGGCCCGTGACTTGGAAATCATTGGCTTGCATGGGTGGTCAGTTGGCAATGATGTGTCATGTTGGATAGAGAATAGTTATTGAACTGAGGAGCGCCTGGAAATGGCCGTGGTGATGGCCAGTTACCATGCCCATGCAGCGGATGATATTCATTGGTGTGTTTCCCAAATCGACTGCCTTTCCCAGTGGCAGGTGGTGAACAATTATCTTAGAATTCTGATTGGTTATCACAGCATTGTTGCGAGCCAAATAGACCACCTGGTGGAGCCTTGTTCACTATCTTTGGTGGAGATCCATTTTTCAACATGCTCTGCAACCAAAGATGCTGGAAAACCACTGTAGATGCGAGATGCGATATAGAATAAATCAGAGTATGGTAGAGTGTAATCAATGTAGCAGTGATCTTTGGTGGAATACAGAGCTTTTTACATCCCATTCTGTTGTCATGATCTGTGGTGTTTCACTACACCTTTGATCCATGAAACCAAACTGGCTGAGAAAAAGAATCCTCAATGACATGCATCCCGCCTTTCTATGTTATATGCTTGACTTCATCTGCTTGGATATTGGCTAGATGCACAACTTTGTACACTTCTATAACTTTAATGGTCATACAAGGGATATGATACCACATCTCCAGGAACAAAACAAGAACTATATCCAGCATAAAGGTTAGCACAACAAGGGATATTACAGATAAGTTGTGTGTGTACCACCTTGCACCCTCATTCAATTGGAGGACTGTGGGTCACTCAGCGAAATTGATAGCTTCCTATTCAGCTCCTCGTCTAAACATCACTATTCTGCTCAGGATCTACACTCCAGTCACGCATCATTACTAAAGCAACCATCATACCAGTCAATTAGTTCTGGATAATCATTGTGTGGGCATACAGCTCGCTAGGAAACTGATCTATTCATTGTATTAAGATATTCTACTTTCAATATCAGCTGATGGGAGTGTCAAGGGTAGGCATAATGCACCATGCCGCAATGACATAGTATAAGGCCCATCGTAGTGATTGCAGAGATGACACAATAAATCTTCTCTTCTCTTGTAACAACTTGCAGAAGAGGATATTCATGATTATTGAATGGGATGTGATATATATATCCTAGTTAATGACAAATGCTGATCATATGGACACCTGATATTACCCCCTCCTTTCATTTGGCAGGGTGCAATGTGGCTGTGAATGTGACATTCAAACTTGATTTAGCACGCTTCCAAACCAAGATCCCAGAGGTTATATATGACATCTTGAAGCATTGTGGAAATCAATCCGAATGCATGTTCACCAACCATTTCTCGAATATGGTCAATGCTTGTCGAAAACATGTTGGGTGGTATATCTTCAAAACAAAATCATTGGATGAGTACCAACTTGAGGCTCACTATCAATATTATCACCCAATATTGATGGATTCAAGGCTATTACCTGATGGGTTGTTGCCACCTGCAGGATGGGATCAAACCTAGCCATCAAGCTTTAACTTTAGTCAGGCCACCTGAATGGCCATTGATGAGCTAGTACATTAATGATCTACCTATAGGAAATGTACCTTGTATGCCACTACATGAAGATACCCCTGACAAAGAAACGATAGACCCCCAGAAGCCTGATGTGACATGTACCGCTGATTCAACAACGAAAAAGGATCATCGGTAGGTAGTTGGAGTGGTTAATGTCTGCGGGAAAGTGTATGGCAAAGCAATAGGATTGTACAACAAGCATTGCAAGTACTCAGAACAATGGAATCCATGGTATCCATTTCAGTCAGCACACGACTTTCAACAGGCTCAATCAGTTAGCCAGGAAACAAAAACCTGCATAGATCACCTTCTGAGGTGTGGACTGGACAACTTCAATATCAAATCATGTCAATCAGAAGATGCCTTGCGAAAGCTCCTCTCTGAACTGGATTTCCAGCACTGCAATGATATTTGGATTGCTCATTATTCACATATCATTGGAATATTACACTACAGTGATATTTTCAAATGTACACAGTTCATTTCGGTACATCTCCCATGTCAAACACACTTTGATTTTGGACAAGTATACCTCTCAGTGTTGGAAATTTGCCGAATTTACTGCGTGACAAATACAGGGGATTGAAGGTGGGATTCCCTTGACCGGCTTCCTGCTTGCCAGACTATTGTGCCAGATATTTGTGTATTCACCAAGACTCACTTGAGGTATGTTTTGGCCAATAGCTTTCCGGACTGCTTTATCTCACAATTGGTAATGTTCCAAATGGCATCAGCTGCACACCTAAAATGCGTGACTGCAGTCTCATTGGGCTGATCCCCTGATGTGTGAAAGATGCCGAAAATACTGACGAGGCATGGCAGTGCGAGCCTGGAACTGTACTGCCCTCACTCTGAAATCTCGAAATATGTGGTCACAGCTTGATATTGAATTGTATTGAAGGAATCCCAAGACAATGTTATCTGCTTCTGGCCGCCCTGGGCTGGGGAATTTCCAGAATTCCTCATGGATGCACAAGTCTTTCATGGTTCATGCCCATTGTGCGGAAATCCTGGAGCTGCACTGACGGGGCATTGCACATTTTGACAACTCAATAACAGACGAAATCACCATGTCCACTTGGAGCTCCTCAATGAAACTCATATTGAGGGTCTGCACAATCTTGGTGTAGATCCAATCCGAAACCAGTTCTGGCAATACCTTGTCTGCAATGTCTATTGGCTTTGGCTGCCTGATGAATTGCATAAGCGGCTCATGGGTTTAGTTAAATACTTATTGAACTGGCTCCTCAAATACCTGAAAGCAACAAATGTCGAGGATCAATTTGACAACTGATTCACATCGGTACCACATTTTCCAGGCCACCTGCGCTACTCTAAACCATTCGATCCAATCAAACGCAGTGCCTCGCAGGGAACAGAGAGCCAGGGCATAATCAGAACACTGGCTGTGATGTGCGCTCCATTTCTTGATTGCTACAAAGATAACTGGAAAACAGTCATGGACACAGCCTCTGATGAAAAGGTAATGGGAGCAGTGTAGGCATTATGCAAATTCTCGCTGCTTGTTAGACATACTGTTATGAATGGGTCCGGGTAACGCAGCAGCGGTCCGGGTTTGGACCGTCGAAACGGGTCAGTTCGCATCCAGATCCGTCCAACAACATCAACCTTGGACTCATGGCGGGGCAAAACTGGACCGGTACGCTTCACCCAGCGGGTTTCGTCAGGTTTGCCTAGACCCGTCAGTTATAATCTCCGGTTTCACATTTTGGGTTTCACATTTATGGTCGCATTCAGATGTGTTACTGTTGATTGTGAAATATTGATATTGTTACGTCACATTCAATTTTCGATGCGTTGGCCACCTTAAGGATCAAAACGAATCGATACACGCGCCGTACCACGTAATGATAATCAGCGTCAACGGAGTGTCAACGATTGTTGGTTGTGTATCTTGGGTAATCAGGGGGTGCCACCTGTCAAATACAGTCATACACGAAGTATTGGCCGCGTTTATTGCAAAAAACGCAAGCGAAACGCTCCCTATCCCATCTTGAAAATGAGCGTCAATGGAGCATCAAGGATTTTGGGTCTTCCATCTTCAGTAATATGAGTGGCGCTTGATCACACGCATCCATAAACAACAATATGGCAGCCTTCATTGGCAAGTATGTACGGAATATTCCTGCCACATCCTCTGGGACAGTAACAACTCATTTCATTTACAGAGCTACCACAAGTATTACTGAGCCTTTTAGCGTACCAAAACAGTCAAAACCGTGTATATGGACAATAACGGCCACATCGGGCCGAAATTGACCATAATGGAATGCCAACAATTGTTGACACTACGTTGACGCTCATTTTCATGATGGGGCAGGGAGCATCTCACTTTCTCTTTTGCCTATATAGGCAGCCAATACTTAGTTTATGACTATGTGCCACATATCACCCCGCAGATTACCCAAGATACATGACCAAGAATCGTTGACGCTCCGTTGACACTCATTTTCATGATGGGGCAGGGAGCATTTAACTTTCTGTTTTGCCTATAAAGGCAGCCAATACTTTGTTTATGACTATTGGCAACCTATCGCACCCCAGATTACCCAGGATACATGACGAAGAATCGTTGACGCTCTGTTGATGCTGATTTCCATGATGGGGCAGGGAGCATTTCACGTTCTCTTTTGCCTACAAAGGCAGCCAATACTTCATTTATGACAATTTCCAACATATTGCCACCCAGATTACCCAAGATTCATGACTAAGAATCGTTGACGCTCCGTTGACGCTCATTTTGCCACGGGTGCATCCACAATTTGCAAACATTTGATTTGGCATAGTGTATCATTCACGGTAATTTGGCAGACTTCGTAGTGTTTTCAATTACTTTCTTCTTGATCACTACATTGTTCTTTAATAATACAAATGAATACATCCTTTAAAATACACTTTACAGTATCCGCGAATTCAGGCTAATAATAATCTCCACAATGCCGTGCCATTCGATCAATGCTAGTCATCACGGCCAGGTTCACTCAATAGGCTGCTCTGGTCTTCAAAATGAAAGTTCGCTGCGTTACCACACAGCAGATAGTGTACTAACCGGTGGATGTTCCTTCATCAGGCAGCATATCTGGATCGAAATCTGTATGATGCTCGCTATCCAGGGCAGATGAATGGAGAGTAAATGATTCAGCACAAGGAAAATATTTATGTGAATATGCATATCTGGCCTGAAAATGGATGATTTCGAGATGTTGAGCACCGGAAGTGTTACCGGTTGAGGCGGGTGGTGTTCCAGGCAGAGGTTGCGTCAGCTGTGGAGTTGGCTCTGGAGTTGGCTCAGGAGTGTGATGTTGGAGTCGGTTGGGCGGAGGTGCACCAGTCCCTTTGTGTCTCCAGTGTGTCTGCGGATTATTTGCACTGCCATTTACCCAAGGAAGGCATCAGGGCATGTGGTTTTGACGAAGCATAGCCAGGTGTCTTTCTATCACAGCCTTCACCATTTTATGCCCAGGAATCTCAACACCCCGCTTCTTCTGTTCTCAGACCTCGGCACGAGGTATCTTCATCAGATATTGTGTTTCCTCTATTGCAGCGAGCGAAAACCCTTCATAGGCCATTTTGGCCATGTTCAAGGCCAGGCGCATGTCGGACTGGTCCAGCTTTACACGACCTCCCTGCCTTGCCATTTTAGCAAACATGTTGAACACCTACATGAAATTAGTTGCTGCTTCAAACAATGAGATGCGGCTATTACCTCAACCATATGCGCTTCCGTAGCCTCCTCGAAGGGCATTGAAGCTTGTTTGATCCACTCTGACGGATGCTGCTCGGGAAATTTGGCCGCGAACATCCCGGAGCTTACAATGCTATGCGATTTCACGGACTGAGCTGACAAATGACTTGGTCGACCCTGGAGGCTTCCTGTTATGGGCAGCGATACATTGGTCAAATAGCTCTTGGCGTATACCCGCTGTACAGTATATGGTTAATTGACGGCCATTGACCACAGTATGGATATAGCCGCATCCAACTGCATGCTGCTTCTTATTCGTGCTGCTTCCAGTCTTAGGGACGATTTTTTGATGTGCATCCAGGGTCATGTTTTTGGTGGCTTCATTCGCAGCATCATGGTGGACTGACTGGTGTCTGTGTTCTTCCTGCATTCGGATAAGTAACGTATTAGACGAAGGGCCTGCCAATCGGCTGGATCTGTATCTGCTCAGACCAGGCTGAGGTGGTTGTGTATCCATGATTTGCTGGTGTGGAATTGGAGAGGAAGACAATAATGAAAAGGAGTGGGAAGTTCTGACGATTATATAGTTCGCTTCATGTCACAATCGAATAATTAGCTGCCAACATGTTTGTTAAACTCAAGATGAATTCTGCTGGGTATAGCTGCAAGTTGGAGTGGGTTCCCACAGCCCCACGATGTGCAATATGTCGGTCCGCTGTTGCTTTTTTGTTAACAGGGATAAATTGCGGTGTACGTCAGCCGAAATCGCATGATTGTCACCTATACATAGGAAATCGTCCCAAGGAAAGAACGTCTGCTGATGTTGGTCTCAAAGAATCCCGTTGATAATACATGAAACTGACACCAACAATTAAGTCATGTTGTATGGTTAGCCTAACTATTCCCGATTTATTGACAGTCAAAAGGGAGGTTTTGCTTTATTCTAGATGAGTAAACATACCAAGCTTGACATAAAAGATGCAGCTTGCCTCCATATTGTCCATGTCTTGCAACATCCAACATCTCGCCCAACAACAATGGCAACGCGAAATAAAATGGTCAATGCTCCGAAAGAGATATTTTCTCCACTTCCGGCGGGCAGGAAAGGTAAATCGACAACGTGGTCTACTCAACCACATCATCAAGTGAATCACGGAGAGAGTGGCCTGGAGGCCGAAAGAGTCCGAGCCCTTGGGGCACTGCGTAGCATGAGATCCAAAAAGAAGATTGCGGAGGAGAAACGACGAGAAACGCACTTCCCAACCAATCAAGAGTAAGACAAATGAATTAAGGATTATGTTGAGAGAGAAACCGCTGGGGCAAGAAAGCGAGTTGAAAACACAGAGGCAGCGGTTCAGCAAGAGCAGGAAGATATGAAGCATGGTAAAATCGCTGGATTGACAAACAGAGAGCCTGAAAAGTGTTTTGAGGAAATGATTGTTGCTATCGGAAACCGTCTGAGTGATGTTGCAAGTTCCGACGATGGGGAGGATGGGCAAGATGGAGATGATGAAGAGACAGAGCAGGGCAAACTGAGCGAAGATGACGAATCCCGCTGGGTGATGGGCACTATCACCAACACAGTACAGCAGCATATGGAGAGGTTTCGGCAGAAGCAGATGAAGCTTGCCGAGTTGACACAACCGGGATGTGAAGATGCAGCTGGCTACTTCTGTGAAAGAGATGAGATGTACGCCACATCTGAATTGAGCGTTCCGGCTGTCATTCAACCCCAAATGGGTGATGACGCTGCGGCACCTGCATCGACAACAGTTGCAGTACATATGGGGTGTCTTGAGATTGTCCCTGGAATACTGTGAATGCTGCAAGTGACTTCTCGACCAGGAAATAGTCAAATCAAGCTAGGTTCAGTGAAGCCGCAGTCAAACACGATTATATCCTGTCTTGAGCCTGCCACCAAGCAGAATACATTATCTTTGCTGAAAGCAAAGCCTTTCGAACCAGTTCGCATTTACCCCTGCATATAGACTCCAGCTAATCACCATATAGATTTCGGATTTGGACGAAAGCATGGTGACAAATCCTGCTTCAGCGGAGGAATAGATAGGCACAGTGTACTTTGTGACGTCATAGCTTGGAGAAAAGCAAGTTGTTTACCAATTTTGCTACGTGTCAGCTTTTTGTTGATTTCAGTGACCAAATTGTGAGATATGATGATTTGTCTGTGCATGTGGAAGGGTCAAACGCACCATGTGAAAGTTCTGGAATCCAAATCATGAGGAAAAACAGCCAAAACGTTCGAATTCTATCGGCAATTGACTGTTACGCGTCAACACAACAGCTATATTAGTTACGAAATATACTAATAAAATTTAAGTGAGTGAGGTCATACGTGTCATAGAAAGCGCAGTCAGTGCTCATGAGAAATCTGTCTAAACGATGACCGTCATCCTGCATCCATCCATTTATCCAACTGCATAATTCTCCACACAGACCTCGTGCACATGGTTGCAATATTTGGAATTGCTCACGGTGCGCCATGGTAATCGAGGGGAAGAAGCTGGATAAGGAAAGGTGAGGAAGTCGAGCTATATTCACAAAAGATTAGTGAAATGATCTACATGCCATAAAGTGCCGGACAAAAGCGCGGGAATGTGATCGGGCCACGCCATCTCTCACTCAGGTAGTGTGGATCGTAGTTGAACAGAAATTGAAAGGTAACAAAACCCCTGCATGCAAACGATAATACATACAAACGCAATAGTGGATCCCAATAATGTCCATATGATTCGTTCCTCACAAATATTGTGTGTACAAATGCTGTTTCAATGTGATTAATCTGTGTGTCACCAGATGGTCAACGATTTTTAGTCTTACACATTTGGCAATCAATGCGCGGCATTGTCAAATTCTGCCAAAGTGAATGAATTGGTGGGCGATATAGCGAAAAAGGCAAATAACACGCTCATTGCCACATCCTAAAAATAAGCATCAACGGAACGTGAGTAGAGAGTCAATGATTGATGGCATGGCATCGAGGAAAATCCAGAGGGCTGTGCGGTGACAATAACTCATAATCGAACTATGGGCCGCCTTTCTAGGCAAACATGGTTACGGCAACATCACAACAATGTCTCAAAACTGAGCGTCAACGGAGCGTCAACAACTTTTGGCCTTGAATCGTGGAAAATGCAAGGGGTGTGCGGCAACCTTAATCCATAATCGAACTATCCGCTGCCTTTCTAGGGAAAAATTGTTGCGACAACATCGCTACTATGTCCTGGAAGTGAGCGCCAATGGAGTGTCAACAACTTTTGGCCATGCATCTGGGAAATTCGAATGGCTAAGCGGCAACATCAAACCATAATCATACTAGCGGCCATCTTTGTAGTCGAAAATCTTGGCGACAACCTCACTACTACGTCCTGAAAATAATGGTCAACGGAGAGTCAACGACCTTTGGCCAGGCTTCAGTGATAATGCAAGGCCTGTGCGGTAAAGTCAATCCATAATCGAACTATTGGCCGCCTTTCTGGCCAAAAATGGTTGCGACAACATCACTACTATGTCCTTAAAATCAGCTTCAACAGAGCGTCAATGACATTTGGCCATGCCTCTGGGAAATTCCGATGGCTGAGTGATGACATTGAGCCATAATCATACTATCGGCCATCTTTCTAGGCGAAAATTGTTGCGACAACATCAGTAGTATATCCTAGAAATCAGTGCCAACGGAGCGTGATCAATGATTGGCCTTGCATCGTGGGAAATGAAAATGCTGTGCGGTGAAATCATGCCATAGTCGAACTATCGGCCGCCTTTCTAGGCGCAAATTGTTGCGGCAATGTCGCTACTATGTCTTGAAAATGAGCGTCAACGGAGCGTCAACGACTTCTGGCCTTGCATCATGGAAAATACAAGGGCTGTGCGGTGACAGTACCCCATGATCGATCTATCAGCTGCCGTTCTAGGCCAAAATAATTTTGACGACATCGTCACTACGTCCCAAAAATGAGCGTCAACGGAACTTCAACGATTTGAGGCCTTACATCTTGGACAATCAAGGGGCTATGCAACTACATTGATCCATAATCGAACTATTGGCCCCCTTTCTACACAATAATGTTTATGACATGACTGTTACCATGACCCGGAATAAGCGTCAACGGAGCGTCAATGGAGCGCCAACGGGGCGTTAACAATTTTTGATCGGGCATCTTCGTTAATCTAACCGCAATGGAACGCACATAACCCACAATAAACTCATAAGAAGCCTTCATTGGCAAAAATGCCAGTGACGATATCGCGTCCGCCTCGTACAATTGAGCGCCCACAGACCATCAACAGTTTTTGTGGAGGCTCAGCATGCTACACAGTAATGAACTGCATTGTACTGTTCCTGAATCGAGTTTTACGCGGTCAGTCTTTGCAATCTCACCTTGTATATAACTTCACAAAGATGCATGCAATGTCTTACAGATCCGATTGTTGCTTGTGGCTGCTGAGTCAGTAATTTGGAGCCGGCAGTCTGCTTTGGTGTATCGTTAGTTTCGGCAGTTTTTCGAATCGGACTCCTCAGCTTTCGAATTCCTACCGCCATGCCGGATTAAAACATTTTGAACTCCTCATTGCTCGAGGATATGATCTCATCCAACAATGAACATGTCATTTTTCGTGATTTGAGCGACCTTACTTTACAAAATACCTTCAATGATTGGTGAGCTTCAATGAATGTGAGCTCAAAGTGGCCTGATGACTGGAATGATTCTAGCCATGCGCCTTCGTGGCGATTCTATTTACGCTGCGGAATGGAGGAGACCGGCAGTCCTGGCATCATATATATCGTTTGTCATCAAGTTCTTCGCCATCCATCAGAACATCGGACCAGCTCAATGGGGAAACACTTGCTGGCAAATGCTCACATCACAAAGTTAAACAAATGAACAGAGTCAGAGGGTACTGAATTGACAAGTTCGACGGTCGAGTAAACAGCTTTGGCCATCCTCAAGAGGCAAGGAAGTCGAGGAATCACAATAGTAAGTTCGCAGAGTCAAATCATATTTGACATACAGGATATTCCATATTGACCGAAATGACCAACAAAACATTCCAAACTGGAAGGTAAGGACTTTGAAACTTCGGAATTTCACCAACACAAGTGGAAGCGCTACCTCATGTCAGCATGAGTTTCGGCCCATATTCCATGGCATGCGATATCGAATCTGAAGCTATGACGGTCATATATGGCATTACGCGATGACATAGTGCTGCCCTCCACTACGACCCTTAGCAACATCTGCCACAGGGAATATGCAATGAATGTTGAAGCAATTAAGTAGCAGTTGCCATCACGAAATATAGTTAGTTTAGCTTTGTATGGATGGACATCAACGAACAAAATAGACATGACGTCGGTCATTGCGCACTATATGCATCGAAATTAGGCATTGCGCAAAGTTTAACTTGCTTTCAATGAGGTTGATCACTTGTTCTTATCCGCTTTCAAAGCCAATTAATGATGATAGGTCAAGGGCAAACATACTAGAGCAAGGCTAGCCATACATTTGAAGGATGTGCATGATCATTTTGAGCTTACCGACGGCCATTAGCTTTGTAATAGGACTGATGATGCATCCTCAAATTACGCGATGACACCTGAGCTGCAAGCGACACTTGAGGCCTCTGGAATGCAGTGCTCTGCATTGAGGAACTATATACCATGCATGGCGCACATCATACAGACGGCTTTAGGTGCATTCATGAGCAGTCTCAGTGTTAAAGGCCGCACCAAGTCTTGGGAAGCCTATGAACGCGATCTGGAATTTGGAGAGAATGAAAGCATAGACATCGGGAAGTGTCCAAGACTTCGCAAAGAGGGCAATGCTGGAATCAACAAGGTGTCGGCCGTGAGACCAGGTTAAGCAAAGATCATTGAGAAAGTCCTTATTTCATGATATTTTGAAAGTCCTGAAACTGACCTTCATATCACATAGAATGCTTCCGGTATTGATTACGTTGACACCTGGTCAGCGAAACGAGTTCATTGACTGTAAAACAGCGAAAGTCCACATTGCAGTACTTCCGATTATGAATGTGAAGACACTTTGGAACTCAACACTGGAGTTGCTCAAGTGCTCCTACCAATTATGGGAATTCACACCCAAGTGGTTCCAGAATCCAAAATACACTGCTTACCGGCCACTTTTCACAACTCAAGATGAATGGACCATTGTGAAGAATGTCATGGCAGTATTGAGGCCATTTCAATATTGGACCCTTTGGATATCGAAGAGGCATACAGTCACATTGCATCACATTATCACAGAGTACAATGAGATCATTGATCATCTGAACGGCGTGATGCGAGCTTTGGCTAAGAAGAAGACTCCATGGAAGGAAGACATGTTCTTTGCTGTGAAGTTAGCTCGACAGAAGCTGTCGAAATCCTACGCTGAAGTGACTCCAACGACAGGCATGCTTGGCATTTCTGCACCAATCCTGGATCCTTTCCGGAAGTTGTGATGGTTCAGAAAGTGGGACAAGGGAGTGGATATTCATCCTGAGGACGAGACATCCTATACTGCGCAATACCAAAAGGCCTTTCTGATATATGTGGAGAATGAATACTGTGCCAAACATCGATGTGTGCCAGTCAATAAACTCAAATGCTTACCGAGCAGCAAACTCACCCTCTGTGCAACGGCTTCTGGATCCTGTCAATTATCCTTTGATCCATATGATTTGTCCAGCGGTGATGAAGAATACTTAACGCCTGACAATGTGGCCGAGATGACACTGAGATGAAGTGGTCGCGCAGCACGCTCATTGACCACCGCCAGGCTCTATTTGAATTCCCCACCCGAAGTGCCAAAGGACTGGGGGCAAATTCAACCAAATTTGAATGATTACAACTCCGACCCAATGGAGATTAGTAGTACTTTTTGGTTCCAGGACATAACCGACTGGTGGCGCCAACAAGTGGAAACTCACTCCAAGTATGCCGATCTCTCCAATGTGGCAAGCGATACAGTCTCTATCATACCATATGGTGTCGGAGTGGTGGCCACTTTTTCCCTTTGGTGATTTGTTTTTCGCTAGAGGCAGTCAATAACCACTGGCGGGACCCTTCGCGAAATAGTCGTTGTAAGGCAGTTTGGTCGAGTCAATAACGGCATTTTCGCGGGTGATAACACAGTATTGGTTACAACTAACACAGAAAATGACCTGGAAATGCAGAAAGAGGTGGAGGAAAGGACATTGCACAGAATGGCCAAGGTTCACAACTTTTTAGAGAACTGGCAGGGCAGCCAGAACCTACGTGCTACACAGAAAGAATCTCGTGTTCTTGACAAGCAGATGACAGCTGTTGGATACATTTTGGTCACCGAAGAGATCGTTAAAGCCTTCTGGTCACTCATTCAACATCATGGTGCGGCTGCATTTAAATTGTTAAGAAGATCTCCTTTGCTACCAGCTTTGTGTGCAAAGAACCTCCCTGGAGGATGAACGCAAATCATAAATGTCCGCCTAATCTGGGGAATCAACCATCATCCAGTCGAAAGTGACGAGGAGAACGTACCTGAAAGCATTTCGGACACCGAAAGTTGGCCACACTGGAATGGTGATTTGGATAACCCAAATGTCAGCGCAGACGAATGCGTGGCAGACAATGAATCCGATATAGAGCACAACACTGCCATAGAGGATCCGGAATGCGCAGAGCAGCAGGATGTGAGTGCTGCCCCAACTGTTCCCGGATTAGTTCGGCCACCATGGAAGTCAAAGAGACAGGCTGGAAGGGTGTTGGTGACAGTCAATGCAATAGAAACGAGGAGAAATTCAGGAGTGAAGAAAAAGAAGGACCGAATGCGTCAATGGTACATCAGCTTCTTTATGTGGCTTGAGCGAGAGTTTCGGTTAGAGATATGATATGGGCGAATGGTGAGAAGTAGCTTGCGAATATTGGTTGATAAAGAGATGTATAGCAGGCGCATTGAATCCTTTGGCGAGAAACATCATTTTTTGTCGTGTGAGAGTGAACAGTGCATGAATATTATACCGCTCAGCTTCGCCGCAGAGCCGAGTCTCCATCGGACAGAAAGACAACCAATACGGTTAAATCACGATGAAAACAATTATCGACAGTAGCCGATATTGAATGGACAAAACATCACAATGAGCGTCAATGGAGCATCAACGATTTGTGGTCTTGTAAGTACTGTGATTCACCAGTGACATGGTCGTTTTTATTCATAACGGACGTATTGGCAGCTATTATAGGGCAAAGAGATAGCAACACAGTCACCACCCCATTCTTAGATTGTGCATCAACGGAGCGTCAACGATTTATAGAATTGCATATTGGGTAATTCACGTTCTGATTGGTTCCAGACATCCATTCTTCAGATATTGGCAGCCTTTACTGGCAAAAACAACAGTGACATACTCCTTGCCGGATCCTGAAAATGAGCCTCAACGGAGCATCAACAGTTTTAGGTCTTGCATATTTTGCAATCAAGGCATCGCGCGGATCTTCGCGTGCACAACAGAATTGTTGACCGCCTTGATAGGCAAAATCCCATATCTCAAAGGAGAAACACAGATACCAAATTGATCGATATTGCACACTGCACTGCATGCAACAGTGCATTATTCGTTGCTGAAAGTGTGATTTTGATAAGATACTATTAACAAACTGCAAATACAAAAGCCTTATATGAATCTATAGCTGGACCCACTGGGCGACCCGCTCAGAACCCACTCAATTCTGACAGGTCAGGAGTTTACCAGCGAACCGTACCTGAGTGGACGGTTCTGGTTTCTTGACAATCCGGACCGCCAATTTGGCAACAGTTCTGTTTGGACCAGGACCCGGACCCGAAGTGACGGTCTGGAACCGTTGCCAACACTAGTTAGACAACACAATCACTCTGATCCATCCCTCAAAGTACTACACAATCCACAGAAGCAATTGAACCAGACAATGAGCGCTGATTGAGAATAGTAAATGTCGAAGTCTGCGAAGGCCAAAGTGGATGAACAGTTGGGAAGAGACTCCTATCAGTTATGAGAACCAAAGATTCACCTAATCTGTGCAGCAATGGAGCTTCAGCTGTACTGGGCTGAAACGGTTACTACAATGAAATGAAGGCAATTTTGGGTGTGACTGCATAATGCCCGACATACTGCAATCACATCATCCGATACTGATTGGCAGAAGGTCAAAGAGTAATTGGGGCGTGAAATACATCAGCTGACACCTGCTAACTACAAGACTTTCGATTAATGATTCCAACATCATAAGCAACAACTACTGCAGCAATTCGGGACTAAGGCAACTGGTCCCAGATGCACATTCGCCAAAAAAACTGGCTCTGATGAAGACTGCTACAGAAGACGAGCCTTAGGGTTGGCAATCATGACTGCCGACAAGGGTGTGGATTTTCAGATCTGTCTATCGGATGCTAGGAATGAAGCCACCAACTGGAGTATGGTGATATGGACCTCATTGTGAAACAGCTGGAGTAAGAGACTGAGGATATTACTTTAGTTAAGCAGATGTGGTTCAAGAAGGAATTCTCCATTTGCATGATGGAGTTTGAAGCTTGGTGGCAGGCAATGGGCATTCAGGAGCTCCGGAAAATCACCAAACAGCATGAATGTATTTCAGATATTCAAAAATGCATCTTCAGAGCCACATCTGAGGGTCAATTTGCCTGCTGTAATCTGGCGAAAATTTCACCACTGATTTTTCGGAACAGTTACATATAGAAACTGTGCAAGTGTCATGTCTATTAACCAACTAAGTCAATTGCGTTCAACAGATGCTCAGGCACAATCAACAGTGAACCAGCCTTGATTGTATGGAGGCGGTAGTGTCTTATCCTGCCCGTCAAGGCTGGTAGAATATTGCCACTGCAACAGTTTTCAACCTACTATCTGCTGCTGATAAACAGCAAAATACTCACAGAGCCCATGTTTTACACCTAAAGCATTGTCAGGAAGAGCCAATTTTCCGCACAGTATCACCACAGGGACAGCATTTGTGAGAAACTCATGTCCATGGAGTGTGCCCAAGTAACAAATGAACCTCACTCAGAGCTGTATCAGAAGATTTCAGAATTCCCAACTTTGGACAGCAATGCCATGTACAAATTGAAGAGAACTGGGGACACGAAGTTAGTCAACTGGTGCTCGAATATGATCCAAATCTAGTAATAGACAGTATATTTATTTACCTTCAAAGTTGTATGTTGTACTAACATCCACCATTTCACTGCCCTACATCTGTTGAGCAGTAGGGACTTGATTGCAAGATAGAATATAGCAATGCCAACCAAGGGATCATGCATGAATCTCATAACATCTGGGTCCAATATATGGAAAGTGGCTGCGATAACACCTTCCAAGGCCGTGTTCCTTCTTTGCCTGTAACATACTTTAGCTGGACTCCACCAAATCAGATCCTCCAATTTCAGGAGCATCTGCCATCTGGAAAAACAATAACAATCTATTCTTGGAGGTGTAAGAAGACTCAACAATAGGTATCAAGTCCATAAGCTCAAGAATACATGGTGGTGATTTGAACAAAGTACAAAGATCCACATGGCTGGGCTGATTGTATTGACGGGGTCATCTGGGTTGTCAAACAGCCTGGTAAGATACATATTGTACCTGTCAGAGCAATTGTTAGACCGGCACATATAGTGCGAGAAAATTCTGCCTCAGACAGAACCAATCATTTATGGCTTGTAAATAATCATATTGAATTTCGATACCTACTCGAATGTGTATTCAGTTACAATACCTCAATCAAGGTGTGCAGGAGGAAGATACTTAATTGAATTGTACAATTTGATATAACCATTGAAATCATCACTCCCAGAGAGTATGGCTCCAGGATTGAGGGGCACTGCAATTGACTTGGGTAGATGGCCAATACACCCAATAGCGCTAAAATTTGCACATCCGGATAGGTCAATTTGTAGCATTTCGACGACAACTATAATGTCTTTAGGATATTGTTGTATTCTGTTCCACAACTTCAGGATGATTGAGGAGCACCAGTGAAGTAGTCTCAGAGCACCTGAGAGAACATCGCTTGGCATTCAGCCTGACTGGGAGCATGTGGGAGCATTTGGAACGATCAGTGCGGCTGTTCAGAGTTGCTCAGTTGTTCAATTATTACCTCCAGACCTGTTTACATTTTACTGATGAACAGACAATACAATTAGATCCACCAGAGGTTTAGGTGCGAGTCCATGGTGGGAAGGTCCTTTATCTGAACAGTAGCTGTTCAGTAATAAGTGCAGTTTTCAGTATAATCAACCACCTGTATGAATATGAGTATCTGCCTAATGTCATCAGGCTGCTGAATGTGCATTGGATTTGCAAATCGAACGAAGTTTGAGTGGCTGGCAACAAGTATTTAATTCTAGACTTGCCTAGAATTAAGTATGTGGCATACTCTGGCTGGGTATTTTGGTTCATTGTGAGGGGATTTGATAAGAATTTTGATATATTAGTAGTGTTAGTGGCCAATGGAATGGGCACGTGCTGGATCTTTTCCTGGCTAGTAAAAGTCATGGCATCGAAATTGTTGACTGAGAAGGTTGTTATGAGGTTGCTGCTTTGAATTTTATATAGGATTATGCGTCAGAAATGAGTCAATTTGGCTGAGAATCACTTTGCCAGGAATATTGGTGAAGAATATAAGTGGTATCCATTGTAGAGGCTGAATGCAGTACTCTGCTGCCTATTAGAGATCAAGAAAACTACACCTAAGGGTGATCCAGAATGTATATTAGCCCTCAAACAATTCTTTGGAGTAACACTACCCAGCTTTGCAGAGATATTCATGATTGTCAGTGACAAGGCTGTTCAATAGACTGACTTCGGATTTACGAACTAGTCACATGTGGAGACTGTTAATAAGGCCTAAGTGAATCTGAATACAACTTTTGATGAGTTGGATACCAGATGGATTAGCCACCATGGTTTATACAATATCGTTGTGTCCAGAGCAAAGCTATCATCCAATGGCCAACTCTCAACTGGTCATGAAGTTTTGGAATTGTGATGTGTCTCATTAGTATATAACAAAAGACAATGACTGCGGACTGATGAGGATAAATGCTTGAGTTGCATTCAATTTGCATGTCTCAGTGACAGTTGGACTGCAGCAACTTTTTGATGGTCTTACCAGATCACCTGGCTGCTTTCTGGTACTCCTGATGATGGTGACAATACTTCTGAGATTCAAAAGCATATTGCAGAGGTATTATATTCTGCAGTAAAGAGTCTGTTGGCTGCCATTTAAATTGAAGATGACAAAGTGCAAGCAGATCCAGTGCACTGGAAGATACAGACTCCATAACCTTGGACATTTAGAGGATAGTTGGAATTGAATTGCGCAAATAAGAAAACATACATTTGAACTTTCAAAGAGAATGCTCACCTCAACAATCTTGATTCAACTGAGAAAGAGCAAGCCAAACTGTTGAAATTTGTGCAAAAATACAATGTGTAGGTTACATCAGAAGTGTGAAGGGTGTCAATATGGTGGCAAGATGTCTTCGTACCAGTTATGTAAGACAATGAGGATCGCAAAGACATTTCCAGATGATCATAGGGTGAATGCTCAGTGGTTACTTCAATGTATTCCACAATTTCCAGTTACTATGAGACCTAATTGTGTCAAAGTTTTTCAATGTACCACCAAAGCATCTGAATCCTCATCAAGATGAAGTAGCATATATGTCCCTTCTATATACATCTGAGGGATATGAAAATGCCCTGCCCAGTATACCTCCTCCCCAAATGACTCTGTGGCGTTGTCTTTTGGCTGGCCAGATATGCAATTTGAAGTTGTGGCTAATATTGTTGTTAACAAATCATGTGGGCATCAGCAACAACTCTAGTTTCCGTCAGAAACACCCAGGTGTTCCGGATGTCTCTGACGGCTCGGACAGAACCTCATACCTTCTGACAGAGAAGTACACTCTTCCTGTTGCCCAGGCGACAGGTCAGGTTGCATATGTACTTCCTTTACTTTGCACCCAGAATGTGGTGACATATAAGTATCACCAGAATGACACGTGTGTTAGACACTTCACAGGAGCTGCAGTCTAGAGAAAGCCTGGCGATGTTGTTGCCTTTCTCCAGCCGAGTGCCACATTTCGCCTCTCCGCTATTGCTATATATCGGATGCCACACTCTATCCTTATATGTTTAGCTTGGACATGTTGTCCATTAATACAATTCAGTCTTCACTTCGGATACATCGCTTGCCGTTGCATATATTTCGCCATTATCATGTTTCAGTGGTCTGAAATATGCTGTCCGATCTTCACACTGTCCAGTACTATACCCTCAGTCCACCACATTCTAGGTTGATCCTTCATCAGCGTGTGATGCTTCTTCTTCCTGATCCACATCCGCATTGTCGCCATCCTCGCCCTCATACCCATCGACATCATTGGTTTTCAGGTCAAACCTACTCTGCCCTCAGTCCTCTACATTCTACTTTGATCCATCATCGGCTTGCGATGGTTCTGCCATCTCATCCGCATCCACATCGTCACCATCCTCACCCTCATCCCCGTCGACATCACTGGGTCCCAGGTCAAACCTCTTGTAATCAGTTGCATCCCATCATGGCTGGCTGGCGGTGGGGATCGCATCGCGGTCGTCTCTTTCATCATATTCAGCTTCGTTATCCTTGCTGCCCCCTGTTATCCCGAATAGGATTCCGTCATATGTGCAATTGTTGTCTATCGGGATGCTTGGGTCAGTGATTCCCATCTCAGGCTCCTCAAGCGCCACGTCGGAGGTCAAATAGGGAAGAAGAATAGCATCATCAACATGTGCTGCTTCCACTGTGATGACCACAGCAGGCGTCGGGTTCTCCGCCCGCTGGATCTGACGCTTGACAGTAGAAAGATTATTTTCATACACCGTCTGTTGGTAGCTCTCGGGTAGTGTATTCCAGGTATCCCTCAAGAATGTATCCTTGTCTGCAACGCCAGGTGAGGTAAACAACTTGCGACCCAGTGCTGCGCAGCAGGATGGGTTCTTACCTCCGTCATTCTTGTAGTTGAAGAAGTTCGAGCGAACAGGTCAGTCCGCATTCACCTTTGACTTGAAAGCTTCTGGATGAACACCTTACTTCTTTTGCGACTGCGGCAGAGCATGGGGCAACACGGTGCCAGTAAACATGATGAGTGGCAAGGCTCTATGACCGTCCTTGTCATCAATCATAGAATTAGATAAACGATCAGCACACTTACCACAGTCATTCCCCTGACGATGAAATTTGATGTAAATCCACCACGACATTGCTCACGCCAGGAGGCATAGTGGACGCTGGCCCTTCGTTAGCAGCTTTCAACTCTCTATGCATTGGATTTGGACCGTGTACACCTCCTTCCACACACTCTGCTACAGGAAAAAGATGCATAATGTCTGCTGAAGGGAATAATTGAATTCCACATGCTCTGCGTCGGATTCAAAGTGTTGGAGATCACACAGCTCGGTTATGTTGTCCTGGGCTGATTGAATACAATGGAATATATCCTGATCGACTTGTGCTCAAACCTGGTACCAGTTTGAGCGTGTAATATCCAATGAGGGCCGTTGCTTCAGCATACCACTTTCAAGATCTGCTTTGTGCGTGCCTCAAATGGTATAGACCATGTTGAGCTGATTGGAAGTACGGATATGACTATGCCAAGGACAATGATGTAACTTGCCTCTATTGCAGTTAGCACCATTATTCATCGATCGACCTTATGTCGATGCGACATGTCTCGTTAAACGATACAATAGACACACCTTCGCATACACCTGCGCACACTCGACTACTCGAGCGCACGCCACTGTACAACAGGTTATGAGCCCCTGCGTTTAGAAGGGAACGGACGATCAACACTTCCATTTTCGTTTGTCGAGTGGAAGTCAACATCGTCACGGAGAGGCGTCTCCACAAGCTAAGCGATGACCCCCCATTCCGCCGTGTTTCTGACCGCGGCTGCTGGACGTCTCCCGTAGAGTCCGAGAGACTACTATAACTGACAATTGCGATAGAAGATTAGGATCGCGCGAGATGAGTTCGACGACGATTACAATCACCAAGTTCAATGGCACGAACTATGCACAATGGGCAACCGAGATGGCCCTACTTCTCGACCAGAAGGAAGTGTATGGTATCATCAAAGGATATGACGACAAGCCGGAAGAGCCAGAAGCAAACGCGACCGCTGCAGAGAAGGCCGCTTTCAAAGACTGGATGAATCGCCATGGTGTTGCCAGATCGACTATCCTCCTCGGCATGGAACCGAGGATAGAGTCGGAATATACGGTCGTCAATGATGCGAAGACGCTTTGGGAGAAGCTAGCATCAGCCTACACGTCAAAGCTAAAGCTCAACATCTTCGAGATTAGGGAAGACCTTTGGAGCATCAAGCTACAGGAGTGTGGAGATGTCGACAACTACGCATTGCGGATCGATTGGAAAGTCAAGGATTACAATCTCTGGGCTGGGCCATCGACCACTGACACTGATGCCGATACGGACTCTGCAAAGAGAATCGCCAAGATGAGTGAGCAAGAGCCCATCTTCTACCTCCTTCGCGGAATCCCAAGGAACGACAAGTGGAAAGTCTTCCTGGAGCTCATGATGGACAAAAACGCCATGTTGACCGCCACGCCCGATGAGATCGTCACCAAGCTCGTCGAAAAGGAAGCTGCAATCAAGAGAGAGAATGGGCTCGCCCCAGAAGCTCTGCTCTTTGCAAAGAAGGGTGGCAAAGGTGGTGGTGGTAATGGCGGTAAAGCCGGTAAAGGCGGCAGAAGTCCAAGGAGGGATAAGAGAGATGACAAAAGAGATAATAAGGGAGACAACGATAGGAAAGAGAAGGATTTCCGGAAGTGCTTTCATTGCCAGCGGCGATGGCATACCACCGAGAACTGCTTGAGCAAGCAACGCGGTGATGCTCCAAAGGATGCCGACACTGCAGCAAAAGCATCGACTGAGACTACTTCGACTCTCACGACTTCGATCGAGAACCATTGGATGGTGGGCAGCTCAAGTGCTTCATCCAGTGATTGGTTCATCGATTGCGGATGCACGACTCACATCTCCAGCCGTCGACCAATGTTCATCACCTACACCGAATATCCTCCGAATACGAAGAAGGTGAAGGGATACAATGGGGTCACATCGTTTGCATCAGGATATGGAAGTGCTGGGTTGATTTATCAACTACCAGATGGAAGGACGGAAACGATCATACTCCAAGAAGTGGTGCATTTGCCGGGGTCGTTCAATCTCATCTCACAATCTCAGATAATGGACAAGGACATCAATATCGAACCAGTGAATCACTACGGTCTCAACCTCTACAATCGCCATGGCAAGTTGATTGCCACTGCATTACAGGTCGATGGGCTATTCGTTCTGGATCGAGTTCTGGATCGCACTCCAGAATCGACCGAATACTCCGATATCGACAACAACAACAGCTGTCTGCTGGCACTTAAGACGACTAGGCATGCATCTCGGCATGAAGCAGATAAGCGGATGTTATGGCACCGCCGCCTGGCACACGTCGGTCTCATGGCTTTGGCGATCTTGCAGACGATCACCGATGCCCCGAGAATGACCGGCAAGTGCGATCGCGAGAGTTGCATCAAATGCATATTGAGCAGAGAACCATTCACTCCGAACATGAATTCCCGTGCCACTGAGCCTCTGCAGCTCGTGCACTCGGACATATGCGGTCCACTGGAAACAGCCATCGGAGGAGGTCGATGTATGCTGCTCTTCATCGACGACACCACAAGGCATACGGATGAGTACATATTGAAGTACAAGTTCGAAGCCCTTGAGAAATTCAAAGAATGGAAGGCTCTTAGCAAAAAGTAGTCGGGCAAGCAAGTGAAGCGATTTCGTACTGATGGAGGCGGTGAGTATACCTCCAAGAAGTTCGCAGAATGCCTACAATCAGAAGGGATCTTAAAGGAATCGACTAGGCCCTACACTCCTCGGTCTAATGGAGTCGTCGAACAGGCAAACGGCACGATCATGGAGCGCGTACGATGCATGCTGGACGATGCCGGACTTTCGAAGAAGTACTGGGCATTTACATTCTCAGTGGCAGTCAATCTCGAGAACCGCACTCCGACGCAATCGGTAGTCGGTAAAACCCCGTACGAGGCCTGGCATGGGAGGAAGCCAATTGTGAAGCATCTCTGTCTGTTCAGATGCTTGGCTTTCTTCCACGTTCCGAAAGAGAAACAACAGAAGCTGGATTACAGAGCCACTCCCGGCATATTCGTTGGGTACGGCATATCGACTAAGCAGTATTTCGTATACGATCCATTGGCCAAGACGCTTCACCGCTCCCGAGATGTGGTATTCAGAGAAGGGAAACGGTACACAGCACCGAATGCTGCAGACAAAGCGATCATGACCGAGCATTTCTACAGAGATGTCATCGAGGAACCCAAACCCACAGAGAAGTAACCAACCAAACGTCAAACGGAGGAGTCATTGGACGACGACCCACCTCCGGATCCTCCGCAGCCTAGGAAGAAGTCACGAGAATTGGCTGGCCTTGAGACGTCACTGGGAGATGCATGGAAGCCGCCAGCCGAAGGTAGTCGCCGGAACCGCGCTCGGAATGATACATTGGCAAAGTCTGCATAATTGGCTCTCGAAGATGAGGAATTCGAGGATATAAATCCAATCTACGCTGCAGCTGCGATCTCCGATCATCACGAGGATGCGATCAATCCAAAGTCTTACAAAGCAGCGACCGAGTCTCCGCTCGCCGAGAAATGGGATACCGCGATGAAAGAAGAGTTAGATGCAAATGGTCAGCATCAAGTCTTTGGAGATTTCGTGGAGCTTCCCGAAGGGAGAAAGGCTCTACCAAGTCACTGGGTATACATGATCGAGCGCGATAGAGCAGGCAATGTGCACCAGTTCAAGGCCAGGCTAGTCTGTGCAGGATATCACCAAATCGAAGGCATCGACTACCAGGCTACGTATGCACCGACTGCTCGCTTGGGCCACGATAGACTGGCACTCCCGATCACCGCCAAGTACGATCTCGAGATCCATCAAATGGTCGTATGCACGGCTTTCTTGGGAGTTGACTTGGAGGAAGAGATCTATATGCACCCGCCGCAGGGATATTTTTGTTTGGTCCAAACTCGGAGCCAATACTACGATCCAAAGTCAAAGACTTCGCGGAAGATGGTACTCCGCTTGAGAAAGTCTCTTTATGGCCTGAAGCAGTCTTCGCACTTTTGGTACGGCACTTTTAAGGGCTGAGTGATCTCGATTGAATGCGAGGCATCACGTGTCGACGGAGGACTGTTCGTGCTCCATGATGAGGATCAAGGCACAGTCATCGCCGCAGTCATTCTGTACGTCGATGATCTCCTTATCATTGCTAACGAGGGCTTGATTGCGCAGATCAAAGATCAGATGAAGGAGAGGTTCCGGATGCATGATCGAGGGAGTGTCTCCTTCTACCTTGGCATGAACATCGAACGCAATCGGGAGTATCACACGATCGACATCCATCAGCACAGCTACATTCGGACGATCTTCGAGAAGTTCAGAATGGACAAGTCCAGGCCAGTTGCCACGCCAATGCCAATGAAGCTTCACAAGAGGAAGCCCGACGAAGAAGCCGCGATCCGACCATATTCCAATCGATGATCGGAAGCCTTATGTACGCGATGACCGCCACTCGGCCCGATATCGCATATGCCATCGGCGTTCTCAGCCGGTACAATCACGACCCGAGCAATGAGCATATGATAGCTCTGAAGCTCATGTTTCGGTACCTCAACGGCACGAAGGACTGGCGACTGCGATTCGGAGGAGCTCTCGGAGGATCACTCGGAAGAGCACTTGGAGAAAGTACACTCGGATGAGACGGAGCAGGCGCACTTAGATGGTATGTCGATTCGGACTATGCTGGATGCCCGGATGACTATAAATTGACAAGTGGACAGGTCATCACCTTCGGAGGAGCGGTCGACTGGCGATCAAGAAAACGGAAGTCGACAGCCCAGTCCATGACCGATGCCGAATACTATGCCTTTGGAGTAGGCTGCATGAGACTCACACAGATCTCGCATCTCTTGAACGAGCTCGGCATCCCGACGATCCCTCACGTGTTCTCCGATTCATAGTCACTGATCGCGAGCATCAAGAACAGAATCTACCGCGGAACTGCAGTTGCACACATTGCGACCAAGTAATATAATGCTGCAGATATGGCTAGAGATGCAGAGATCGACTTGAGCTACGGACCGACTGCTGAGATGCTCGCCGACTGCTTCACAAAGCCACTGCCGAAGCCCGCCTTCTTGAAGCAGTCTGTTGTGATGGGACTGATCGGAATTGGACTCGGGAATGGCCTCGTAAATGGCCTCGGTACGCTCGGTAATGGTCACGGGAATGGTATTGGATTTAGCAATGGCATCGGGAATGCCGTCGGAAAGTAAATCGATTGGGCACATGTGTTTCGAGGAGATCCACGATGTTTGATAGGCTCCTCTTCTCTTTTGTTTACGTTGTGTTTGAAACGGACGTGATAGCCGTCCTGGAGGAGTGTTGAGCTGATTGGAAGTACGGATATCGCTATGCCAAGGACTATGATGTAACTTGCCTCTTTTGTAGTTAGCACCATTAGTCATCGATCGACCTTATGTCGATGCGACATGTCTCATTACATGATACAATAGACCCACCGTCGCATAGTCCCGCGCACACTCGACTACTTGATCACACGCCACTGTACAACAGACCAAATGTTGTTTTGCTGCATCGCTGTGTTCCAGTATTTCTCTATCATCTGCCCATGTGGGGCTTCAACTAATGCTTTTGCAACCAGTCGCATTCCATATCGTACCATCTCCAAGTCGCTTGAACTCATAGACGGCCATCTGTTCCACATGATGACTTCCAGGAGTCTGCCCGTTGCAAATAGAAGGCTCGTCATATCTCAGTGACCAAATCGATCGATGCTGCGGCTGCCTGAGACCATTGATCGAGGTGTAAAAACAGCCTGCATTGGCAATTGCCACTGCCTCTGTCTCTGATACCTTTCTGAAGCTCACATTTGGGGTGGATTTGTAATGATTGCCCGGGTTTCTGACTTTGGGATGGGGTCAGGCAGGTTTTCAACACCGCAGAGTGGAGTGGGAGTGTGAGCAATGCTGGACGTGGGGCTGGATACAACGCGACATGTTGAGTGTGTCTGGGAGGTCCCTCCGGGTGCTGGTGTGCTATGACTACTTGTACCCAGCATGGTGGTTGGAGTATTTATTGACTGTCGCTGTGTATGGGACAGGGTGAAATCGCGCATTGAGTGACACCTGCAACAAGAGAATTGTTCAGCGAAGTACAGGGGGTGGAGTTCTGACCATGGAATGTATAGGCTATGGAACTCCTTCCTTGAGAGGGATCCCTCTCGCCAGCCGGTACAGAAAGGCGTCGCATTGCAGGGGGATGGTAAACAATCCCCGAAGGCCCACGCTTGTGTTGATTTTGAAGATTATTAAGAGTTTGGACATGCACTACCACCGGAGTCATGTCTTGGCGACAGCTTTCGGAATGCATTGTGCGATATTGATGTGCTACCTTATACACATAGGAGATATTTTCTCTGCGTGCGTGTGCAATGGCAGGCGAGGTCGACTCCTATTTGAGCGACCAGGGAGGGATTCGATAAATACGGAATGCGCAGTGTAGACCCTGCCAGCCTCCAAACTGAGACAATACTCAGGGACAAGAATCCTTGTAAGCCTTCAATTATGGCATTAACTGCCATCAGATTATAATCAGCACTGATATGCACTGTTTCAGCACCGTCTGCAGGTCTAGTTGCACCGCTTGATCGGTGTGTGTCTTCTTGGCGCCATTATCATAGTATTGCACTCGATCTTGGCACGATACTTCGAAGCATAGATTGTGCATATCCTCTGCTTCCCGGTTGATATCCAACTTTCGCAGACCTGAAAGTATCACACAAAGAACAATGAGGTATTCTCTTTCGTAAGATTTCTGTTGCGTGTGATTCTTCCACAGCTAGGCGTGTTGGTAGCTGTGTTGGATGGTTGCACAGTTGGGACAACCTGAGAACTACTCAGCGTGCTCCGAGATGCATAAGGTCTGAGCGGTAAAAGTCGTGTGCGATGCAAAAACAACCCCCGGCATCAAAAATGTTTCTCTCCGCGTGTCATGAACCTCGTCTCGTGGCTTCTTACTCAGGCAGTGCCTTATGGTTCTTCAAGATGAAGGCCGTGCCTTTCTGTGTTCGTGATCCAACAAAACAAGTTGAATAAAGAAATCGCAGGAACTGAAGTATATATATCCCTTTTTCCTGCCTACACCTCCATTCTCGATTCCTCCCAAATTAAACACTCCGTCAGCATCCTAAACTATCTTGACATCACGTGACTTGCACAAAAGAATCCCTCCCATTCTATATCCCACCAAATATCCTATACAACTTCGTACTTTCCCTGGGGGCTTCCTTATGCTACATGCAACTGCATTATAATGCTAATGCCTCGGATGTAGATTCATTTTCAACTCCCAGAGATAGCACCAATTGGCAGCTGCAAAGGACAGGGGAAGGCTACTACTAGGGCAAAAATGCCACCGTAGATTATAATTCGACGCCTGGCTTCGAATCGGGACTGTATAACTTGATTCATCTCACAACAGATCCGTGGACTCATATGCATATACAATGTTTGCGGTGTTATTGATGAGTGGGCATGGGACATCATGCATGACAAAATCTTTCTTGGTCCAGTCACGACTTGCCACTTTGCACTAATCCAGCTAATGTGGCCGCACCACTGGAGCAGGTGTTTGCCTCTTCAGGAGTGGTGGGCAGCCTTCAACTGATATATTGGGCAAATGATTGACAAAACCCCTGACCAAATGAACAATTGTAGGTTGGACAACCCATGTGCCTTGGTGGATCAAGTTGAGCGTTCCAATCTGACGACAACCAGCTCGGGGAAGGTTAAATGCAGTGGGCAGCGTTCCTCTTCGTATGGTAGCGATAATCTAAGGGCAAAGATTGTTCTGCCAAGCTGCCGGCAGTACAAGCCAGGCGACTTCCTGACCTGTAAATCACTGAATTGGGTGGAGATGATTCACGAGGATGATGATGATGAGAGCAGGGTACATATTGGAGCGCTGAGGAGTGGAAGGAGCAGTCCTGGCGACGGCAATGACACTGACAATGGGGAGGGTGAGGAGTAGACGCAGGGCGGAGGGAACTGGACAGGGCAAGGGAAGAGAGGAAAAAGGATCGGAAGAGGAAAGGGAATGGGAATGGGAAGTGGAAGGGGAAGGAAACTCAGGAAGGGAAAGGAAAGGGGAAGGGAAACGGTAAAGGGAAAGGTATTGTTGAACAAACGGCAGGGGGAGATCATATCTCTCGTGCCGTCAGCTGTCAGTTGCAGAAGCCAATGTTTGAGGCGGACTCGGACACGGAGGGCAAACTAGTGCGTGTATATTTAGCACCGCAAGCATCTCCCGCCCCATCAAGTTCATCAGATAATGAGACCAACTCTACTGAGGATTAGGATGGCAATTATAACTCAGAACATGATTCTGATGTGAATATGCGCATGGAGGATGATGTGGACGCACCATATGTTATTGATTTAGACGGCGATATGAATTTGGACATGGACGATCACGATGAGGAGGAACATATAGAGGAGCAAGACAAAGCGCAGGAAGATGAGGAGGAGGTAGTTGAGGATGAGGAGGAAGATGAGAATGAGGATGATGGCAAAGAACCTCGGATGATTGGCCAGGGAGAGATGCTAAATACATCGGCTCATGATCTTGATACCATGGTAGAAGATCAGCCAATCGTGCTACCTGAGCAGGGCCAGGAGATGCACTTGCATACCCCACGGCCACAACCTGCGGGGCCTGCCCCTTGGCCACACACCCTGGAGCGTCGCCCATCACCACGATCTCCAGAGCCTCATCCCCTCAGTGGGCTGAAGTATTTGAGGCATGTGTCGCCACAAATACCTCGGCCGGCAGTGCCAACTCTGCGAGAAGCTGAGGTAGCTGGAAACTGCTCGGATGAGGATGTGCATCAGCTGCTGCTCCGCGGATCACAAGGTGGTGACAACCTCCCCGATGTCCCTCTCCATGAGGTACGCCCACATGTCTCGGCAGGCGAGGAGCGAACCGGTTCTCGCGGTGCAGCGGAGGCGATGGGTGTTGTCTGTGGGTTTGGGTCGGGTCCTTGTCCCGTTCATTTCCCTTGTTCGAGTCTATCTATCTCATGCATTGATTATTCCACATGTCCCAAGGATTTTGGATCGCTCAGCGTTTATTTCATTTATGGGATTCATATTGGTTCAATTTTATTCATAGTAATATGGGACATCATGCATGCTGTGTTTGTGCAACTCCGGGGGTGTAAGGATCCTCCTTGCGATGCTGTTGAGGTTCAATAAATCTCTCAAGTTAGCTGAAAGTATCATAAGCGTACACCCACACCAGGTTGCTCAAGCCCTGCACCAACTTTCGTCCCATTCGACAGTGTATACTCCACGCCTCAAGTCTCGTCGACCATGCCTGAGGAGACCCCTTTACAGTGCCGCAAATTTTCATGCGGAATAAAGTTTACCTAAGACCACTGGCAACTTGAACATATCAAATGACTCCATCCCGAACACCTTCAAGTTTCATGCCGGACGAGTCTGAATATTCCCAGCGCGCCCCGACGTGTTGAATTGACTCAGCATCATGAATCCAACTCTATCAATGATTCAGTCGAAAACGTGGACAAGTTTCCCTACCTTGAACACATTGAACATATTGCAGACTCGAAGTCTCAAACACTGCCATCGCTGCTGCCGAGTAGTGATAGCAACGGTTCCGGACCTTCACTTCGGGTCTGGGTGTGGGCCTGAACTGAACCGCTGCCAAATTGGCGGTCCGGGTTGTCAATAAACCGAAACCGTCAACTCGGGTACAGTTCGATGGTAAACTCCCAACCCATCTGAATTTGGCGGGTTGTCAGAGGCTCGCCCAGCAGGTCCATCCATAGATTCAATTTAGCCACATGTTGTTGCAGTATGTTAATAGTATCCTATCAAAATCGCATTTTCAACAACCAAGGATGTGTTTTCGCATGCTTTGCAGCTTGCAATATCAATTGTTTTGGAAGCGGTGTTTTACATTTGATAGATTGTATTTTTGCCTCTCAGTGCAGGCAATAATTCCGTTATGAACGCAAAGATTCTCGCAATGCCTTCATTACACAATATGCAACAACTGAAACTGTTGAAGCTCCGTCGACACTGATTTTCAGGATGCGACAGGGAGCATGTCGCTGTTGTTTTTCCCAGTAAAGGCTGCCAATATCAGTTAAATGGATGTCTGCAACCAATCAGAACAAAAATTATCCAAGATGCGAAGGTACAAATCGTTGACGCTCCATTGACACTCATTCTAGGAATGGGGCGGTGACCATGTTGCTGTCTTCTGAGCCTATAGAATCTGCCGATACATCGGTTATGCATGAGAGCAACCAAATCACTGTGTAATTACCATACTTACAAAACCAAAGATTGTTGAGACTCCGTTGACACTGATTCTCGGAATAGGGTGAAGACCGAGTAGCCGATCCTTGTGCATAAGAAAGGTGCCAATACATCGGTTATGCATAGGAGTGACCAAATCCCTGTATAATTACTGGACTTACAAAACCACACATTGTTGACGCTCCATTGACACTCATTCTGAGCCTGGGGCGGTGACGGTGTTGCTGTCTCTTTTGCGTATGAAAGCTGGCAATACATTGGTTATGCATATGAGCGACCAAATCACAGTGGACTTAACGGACTTATAAAACCACAAATCGTTTACGCTCGGTTGACGCTGATTCTCAGGATGTGTCAGGGAGCATGTCAGCGGTGATTGTCCCAGTGAAGGCTGGCAAAATCTGATAAATCGATGTCTGCAACCAATCAGAACATAAATTATCCAAGATGCGAAGCTAAAAATCATTGTGGCTCCAGTGACGCTCATTCTCAGAATGGTGCGGTGACCGTGTTATTGTCTCTTGCGCCTATCAAAGTTGCCAATACATTGGTGATGCATGAGAGCGACCGAATCAATGAGAAATTACTGTAATGACTAAACCACAAATCGTTGACGCTCCGTTGAGGCTCATTTCAATGTATTGTCCATTCAACATCTGCTGCCATCGATAATAGTTTTCATCATGATTTGAACTTAATGGTAGTCTTTCTCACAGATTGAGACTTGGCCCTGTGGCAAAGCTGAGTGCAGTAACATTCTTACACTGTTCGCTCTCACACAAATAAAATTTATGTATCTTGCCAAAAGCTTCATTGCGCCTGCTATACATCTGTTTGTTAACCGATATTCACAAGCTACTGCGCACTATTCGCCGATGATATATGTCTATCTAAAACTCTCGGTCAAGATACATAAGGAAGCTGGTGAAACATTGTCGTATTGTGTCCTACTTGATTTTCACTCCCTTATTCCTCCTCGTTTCAATTGCATTAACCATCATCAACACCTGTTCAGCCTGTCTCTTAGACTCCCGTGTCGGCCGAATAGATCAGGGAACATTTGGTGTGGCGCTCACATCCCGCTGCTCTAGACATTCCGGATCCTCAATGCTCTTCTCTAGCTCTAAATCAGATTCATCATCCGCCGCTCAATCGTCTTTGCTGTCATTTGGATTATCTAAGTCCCCATTCCAGTTAAGCCAATCTTCAGTGGCTGAAATACTTTTAAATGCGCTATGCTCATCACTTTCGACTGGATGACGGCTGATTCTGGGGATTTGGCGGATTTTCAAAATTTGAGTCCGTCCTCCAGGGAGGTCATTTGCAGACAAAAGTGGTGGCAAACACGATCTTTCTGACAATTGAAATGCAGCCCCACAATCATGATGAAGGAGTGACCACAATGCTTTGACGATCTCTTCTGTGTGCGAAATGTACCCCACGACAGTCATCTGCTTGTTGTGTGCACGAGGTTTCTTCAGGGTAGCACTGATCATTTGGCTGCCCTGCCAAACCTCCAAAACGTCGTAAACCTTGGCTATTCTGTGTAAATTCCTCTCCTTCGCCATTTTCTCCATTTCCGAGTCATTTTCCGTTTTTGTTGTATTCAATGATGGGTCAGCACTGGCCAAAATCAGGTATTTGGCTCGAGTAAACTGCCATGCAATGACTTCTTCACGAGGGGTCTTGCCTGTAGTTTTTAACTGCCTCCAGCAGATAACATCTCGGCCAAGGGTAAAACTGGCGTCCACTCCGACATTATCTGGTATGATAGAGGATCTGTCGCCCGCCACATTGAACAGATCGGTGTACTTTGAGTGCGTTTCCTCCTGCTGACGCCACCCGTTGGTTATATCCGGCAACCAAAATGTACTACTAATCTCCATTGGGTCAGAGTGGTAATCATTGAAATTTGGATTAATTTGCCACCAGTTCTTTGGTGCTTCATCCGGCGAAGTCAAACGGAGCCTGGCGGCGGCCAATAGACGTGCTGCGCAATGGCTTCATCCGGGTGTCCTCTCAGCCACATTGTTAGGCACTAAGTACTCTTCATCGTCGCAGGACAAATCATATGGATCCAAGGATGATCGACAAGATGGTAAAGCCGTTGCAGAGTGGATAAGATTACTGTGCTGAAAGCTTTCGTGCTTCTTGACGGGTACACGTTGATGTTTGGCACCGAATTGATTCTCCATATACTTCAGAATGGCCTCTTGGCATTGGGTAGTATAGGATGTCTCGTCCTCAGGATTAAGACCTATTCCCTTGTCCCACTTTCTAAACAATCACAACTTCCGAAAACGATCGAGGATATGTGCAGAAATGAGGAGCATGCCAGTCGTTGGAGTTACTTCAGCATAGTAGATGGACAGCTTCTGTCGAGCTAAGTTCACAGCAAAGAACGAATCTTCCTTCCATGGAGTCTTCTTCTCAGCCAAAGCTCGCATCACGCCATCCAGGTGATTGAAAATGTCATTATACACTGTGATAACATGATGCAATCAAATGATATGCCTCTTCAACATCCAAAGGGTCTAATATCGAAATGGCCTCAATACTTCCGTGACATATTTCACAAAGGTACATTCATCTTCAGTTTTGAAAAGTGACCGGCAATCAGTGTATTTTGGATTTTGGAGCCACTCGCCTGTGAATTCCCGTAATCAGTAGGCTCGCTCGAGCAACTCCCATGTGGAGTTCCAACGTGTCTTCACATTCATAATCGGTAGTACCGCGATGCGAACTTTGGCTTTTTGACAGTGAGTGAATACGTTTCGACAACCAGGTGTCAGCGTAATCAATACCACAAGCATTCTCTGCTATATGAAGGTCAATTTCAGAACTTTGAATATATCATGAAATACGTACTTTCTCAGTTATCTTGCTAAACCCAGTTTCATGGCCAACACCCAATTGATTCTAGCGTTGCCCTCCTTTCGAAGTCTTTGACTCTTCCCAATCTCTATGCTTTCATTCTCTTCAAATTGCTGATTGTGCTCATGGGCTTCCCAAGACTTGGTGCGGCCTTTTACACTGAGACTGCTCATGAATGCACCTAATGCCAGCTGTATGACGTGCTCCATGCATGGTATGTGGTTCCTCAAAGCAGGCCACTTGATTGCGGAGGCCTCAAGTGTTGATTGCAGCTCGCATGTCATTGAGTAATTTGACGAAGCATTATCAGTGGTAATACCAAGCAAACGGCCGTCTGTAAACTCAGAACGACCAAGCTCGTCCTTCAAATGTACGGCTAGTCTAGCTCCAGTACGTTTGCCCTTGACGTATCATCCTTAATTAGCTTTCAAAACGTGAAATGAACAGGTGATCAACCTCATCAAATGCGAGTTCAACTTCACGCAATGCCCTATATCGATCCATATAGTACGCAATGAATGACGTTATGGCGAGTTTGTTCGGTGATGTCCATCCTTCCACAGCTAAACTAACATCATTTCATGACGCCAATTGCTTCTTAATTGCATCCATGGTCAGTGCATATTCCCTCCGGCAAATGGTGCTAAAGGTCGTACAGCGCAGCAGCACTATGTCATCGCGTAATGCCTTATATGACCGTCGTAGCTCTAGATTTGATCTAGCGTTCCCTGGAATGTGAGCCGAAACACATCCTAATGTGAGGGAGCAATTCCACGTGTCTTGGTGAAATTCGGAAGCTTCAATGTTCTTATCTGCGAGATCGGTACGTATTGTCTGTCATTTCGGTCAATTTCGATCAACCTGGATGTCAAATATGATCTTCCTCTGCGAACTTACTATTGTTATTCCTCGACTTCCTTCGCTGTTCAGGATGGCCAAAGCTGTTTCATCAACTGTCGAACTGGTCAATTCAGTAACCTCCGACTCTGTTAATTCGTTCAACTTTGCGAAGTGAGCTTTTGCCAGCAACTGTTTCCCCATTGAGCTGGTCCCACGTTCTGTTGGATGGCGAAGAACTTGATGACAGACGATACATATGATGCCAGGGCTGCCAGACTCCTCAATTCCACAGTGTAAATAGAATCGCCACGAAGGGGCATGTCTAGAATTATTCCAAGCAATAGGCCAGGTCAATCCAAAATTCATTGAAGACCACCAAGCATCAAAGATGATTTGCAAAGTAAGGTCACTCAAATCACAAATAAACACATCTTCATTTTTGGAAGAGATCATAACCTCGAACAATGAGGGGTTCAAAGATTTTCAATCTGACATGGCGGTAGGAATTAGAATGCTGGGCAATCCGACTCGAAGGACTGCCGATAGTAACGATACAGTAAAGCAGAATGCGGGTCCTTCAATATTCACTCCACAGCCAGAAGCAAGAAAATCAGATCTGTGAGACAATGCATGCATATTTGGGAAGTTGTATACAAGGCCATATTAAAAAGATTGACCGTGTAAGACTCAATTCAGTAACAATACAGTGCAGTTCATTGCTGTGTAGCTTACTGAGCCCCCACAATAATTATTGACGCTCGGTGGGCGCTCAATTGTGGGATGCGGATGGGATATCGTCACTGGCAGTTTTGCCCGTATAGGGTGCTGATAAGTTGATTATGGGATAACGTCGTTCCATAGCCCATGGATAATCCAAGATGCATGACTATAAATCGTTGATGCTCCATTGATGCTCATTTTTCGGAGGTGGTAGTGTTATTCTCGGTAGTATTTTAGCCTATAATGGCAGCCGATGCATTGATTATGGGTCAAGGGCGATGCACAGTGCTTTGGCTGTCCTTCATCCAAGACCAAACATTGTTGACGCTCTGTTGACGCTGATTTTTAGGAGGTGGTAGCGATATCGTAACTAGCATTTTTGCCAATAAAGGCAGCCGATGACTGCATTATGAGTTCACGCTGTTCCTTAGCTCTTAGATTGTCTAAGATGCATGACCAAAAATTGTTGACGCTCTGTTGACGCACATTTCTTGGAGGTGTTAGCGATATCATCACTAACATTATGGCCCAAAGAGGCGGCTGAGACATTGATTATGGGTCAATGCCGATTCACAGCGCTCCGAGTGTTCATTATGCAAGACCAAAAACTGTTGACGCTCCCTTGACAGTCATTTTTAGGAGGTGGTAGCGATACCATACGTAGCGCTTTTGCCCATAGAGGCGGCCGGTGCTATGATGATGGGTTGATGCGGTTACATAGCTCTTCGATTGTCCGAGATGCATTGCCAAAAATTGTTGACATGCCGTTGACTCTCATATTTAGGTGGTAGCGATATTGTGAGTTGTCATTTTGCGAACACAGGCTGCCGATGGATTGATTATGATTCGATGCTGATGCACAGCGCTTTGGGTGTCCATGATGGAAGACCAAAAATTGTTGACATTCCGTGGACGCTCATTGTTAGGAGGTGGTAGTGATATCGTCGCTACCATTTTTGCACATAATGGCCGCCAACAGTTCGGATATAGCACAATGTAGTCGCAAAGCTGTTTGATCATCGAAGATGCAAGAACAAAAGTCGTTGATGCTCCATTGAAGTTTATTCTTACGAGAGTGTAGCGATGTCGAAGCTAGCATGTTTGGCCTTACAGCCGGCCAATGATCTGATTATGTGTCACAGTGACCATGTCTTTTGATGAATTATCAGACTCACAAGACCAAAAATCGTTGACGCATTGTTGACCCTCATTTCCACGATTGTTCATCGAGTGTGTCACAATCATTTTCACCAATTGAAACCACCAATCCAATCACTTGGAAGGATTTGACTATGGAGCCGTTTGTTTGGCAAAAATGTGAAACCAAAAATTGTTGACACTCCGTTGACGCTCAACTTAATGACATACTAACAGTCAGTGGATGCCCAACAACTGTATGTGAAAATGAATATAGTCGTGATTGGCAGCCAATAAATCGTTTCTATGTATAAAGATTTGAATCCAAAACCTTCCAAGCCTTCCAATTTGTGATCCACCAGTAGAGAGGTTATCTTAGTGATAAATGAGGTTGGCCTATCACGTTCCAGCAGTTGAGGCCAGCAATTAACCGCATATATATCCGTCCACTAGTTTTGGATATATTTAGCCCAAGTTCCTCACCGTTCGTAATCCAGTTCATTCTTGGCGAGTTCGATGACCTACCATAAGCAATTTTCAAAATCTCGACCATGTGCTCCAAGTCTGTGCAGAGAGATATGAAGTTGAATGCATGATCGTATGCACCATGACAGTCGTCATCCATTCAGCTTCGCATCGCGCTTTGACCGCTGCATCTATGAGTTGCATGACATCACTGACTTATATTTTGCTCCTGAGATTCATCTCTAAAGTAGTTATAATTGTCTGACTTACCAGTAGCGGGCAGGACAATATCACCTTCATTGGTTGTCAGTCAATGAGATTTGAAGTCAAGAGCATTGGCATGGCTTATCCGACTCTTGCACATGCATAGACAAATTATCATGTCTCACAATTTGGTCACTGAAATCAAGTAAAAGCTGACAGGTAGCAAAATAGGTACAGGTATTACATTTCAAATTGACACATCGTCAGAAATGCCAATTTGCCTATTCAATCCTCCAGCGACGCAGGAGGCGGCACCATGTCTTCGTCAGAATCTGATTTCTATCTGGTGATTAGTTTGGGACACGATATGTGGGGGCTTGAGCTTACAGGTTCGCCAACCATTCATTTCTGAATCAGAGACGAATCAGGCATCAGGGCAGGCAGGAGAGACAGAAAGGGTTCGAGTGTCTGCAGTATCCGCAAACCTAGCCTGATATGACTACACCATGGTAGAGAAGTCACTCCCGGCATTCACACCTTTCCGGGGATGCTATCAAGAGTCTCCATAGGCTCACCAGATGTCGTTGGCGCTGATGACACTGCATCATCCGCCATGTGAGGATGAACAACCGCCCAAACCATCCATTCAGTTGTCCCTTAATTATTATCCCTCTCACGGACGTAGTCGGCCGGGTCTCCCCAGCTAGGTTGCGTAAATTGGTCAAACTTCATCAGCTTCTGCCGAAAACGCTCCATGCGATACTGTACTGTTTTAGAGATTGTGCCCATCACCCAGCTGGGTTCGTCATCTTCGCTTAGCTTGCCCCCTGCAGGATCTGCTTCCTCATCATCCTTGTCTTCCCCATCCTCCTCATTGTCGGAACTTGCCAGATTGCTCAGACAATCGCCGATGGCGTTCAACATCTTTTCAAATGTAGTTTCAGGCTTGGTGGTTGTCAATCCCGCCTTTTCACCATTTCTCATATCATCCTGCACTGATTTCATTGCTGTCTCTGCGTCTTCAACTCGGTTTCTTGCCACGGCGGTCTCTCTTTGCACATGATCCTGGATCCATTTCTCCTTCGCTTGATTGCTTAAGCAATGAGTTTCTCGTTGTTTGCGGGCCGCAACCTTCTTGCTGGATCGCAAGCTGCGCAACACTCCAAGAGCTCGGACCCGTTCTGCTTCCAAGCCGGTCTTGCCCTGATTCGTTTGATGACATCGTGGTGTTTAGCGCTTGGTCGATCTGCCGTATTTGCCTGCCGGTGGTGGCGAAAGGTGCTCTTTCGAAGCATTGACCATTGTATCTTGTGTTGACTTTGTTGATTGACGACATGTTGGATGTTGCAAGATATGGACCACATAAAAGCAAGCTGCGTCTTTTATGTTGAGGTTTGTATGCTTAATCAATTTGAACAAAGCAAAATATGCGTTTTGACCTTCACTACATTGAGAATAGCAATGCTAACCGTACATCATCACATGATTTTTAGCGTCTGTGGCACCTTGGATCCCAGGGTTTTCTTGAGACAAACATCAGCAGACGTCCTTTAGGTCGAAGAATGTATGGGATATATCTCCCAAGGACGAGATTTCGGCGGTCATTCACTGTGATTTATCGCTGTAAACAAACAAACCACATCGGACCGAGTTGGTGCAAATTGCAGGTCGGTTGGCAACCCGTGCAGTGGGCGGTTATGTGCAACAGGATTCATCTTGTGCACAACAAGGAAGATGGCTGTTACCCATGCCATTTCGACTTGAAGCTTACTAGATATTCCTCAGGACTTCCTACTGCTTTTCGTTATCTTCTTTCTCAGGACTTCTCACTTTGTTTCATTATCATCATCTCTTGACTTTCACAGCAGCAAATCATGGCTCCACAACCACCCCAGCAAGGCGAGGGTGGAACAGAATCCAGCAGAAAGACTGCCATGTCATCGGATACGCCACCAGCTGAGACCCAACTACAACGCAGACACCACATAGTTCACCGCGATGCTGCAAATGCAGCCCCCGACAATGTGACCCTGGACGCGCTGTTGACAGTAGTCCGTAAAACCGGAAGCAGGAAGAATACGAAACAGCATGCCATCCGATGTAAATGTAATCGTATCGGGGTAGACAGCCGTCAACTAATGATATTACATACAGCTGGAGTACGTAGAGAGCTGCGTGAGCGGTTCATGGCCGCCCGTGATGGGAAATGTCCATGGTCGACCAAGGAATTTGTCAGCACCGTCCGCGAAATCAAACATCATGATGTTGCCAGCCGTGGGATTTTCGCAGATGAAATTAGTGTTAAGCATCTGCCAGAGTGGACCAAACAGGCTTTAACCACCTTAGAGGATGCTACAGAAGCGTATATGGTGGAGGTAATAGCTGAATCTGATTTGTAGATACAGCAACTAATTTCTTGTCGGTTTTCAACATGTCTGCAACTATGGTAAGGCAAGGAGGTCGGGTACAGCTAGAACAGTCTGACATGCGCCTGGCCTTGAATATGGCCAAAATGGCCAAATGAGTGTTTTCGTGCGCCGCAATAGAGGAAACGCAATTCCTAATCAAGAAACGTCGCGCGGAAGTCCGAGAACAGAAGAAGCGGGGAGTTGAGTTTCCTGGGCATCAAGATGTGAAGGCTGCGATGGAAAGATACCTGGCTATGCTCTGGGACAATCAGACGGACGGCTACCTTCCTTGCCAAAATGGCACAGCACAGAATCACCAGACACACTGGAGATGCAAAGGAAAGGGTGCACCTCCACCAGAGCGACTCAGACAGCCGACACCACAACCGACGCCATGTCCACCCGAAACGCCACCTGTCCCACCCGGTAATAATGAGGCAGCATACTTATCCGAAATCAAACGTGTGCCACCTCGATATGTTTAAATATATACTCCTCTTCCCAGTGCTCAATTGTTGAATCTTGATGCATATGCCAAGGATTGCAAGCGTGATAGAGATTTCAATCCAGATTTGCTGACGGACAAAGGAACATCGACTGCTTAGTACACAATCTGCGGCGCGGTAATGCAGCTGACATCGATTTGGCAGATGACAGCGGCCTATTCAGCGAACCTCACAGTGAAGATGAGCATTGATCAAATGGCACAGGATTTTTGAGTGTATTATCAACTACAATTAGCGGACACTTGAAAGTATATTTTGCAGGATATATTTATATGTATTATTAAAGAACAATGTAGTATTGAAGGAGAAAGTACATGAAGACAGTACAAAGGCTGCCAAAACACCATCAATGATATATTAGGCCAAAATAAATCATAACATATTGTGGATACGCCCATGGCAAAATGAGCGTCAACAGAGCGTCAACGACTTTTAGTCTTGCATTATTGGTCATCTGCGTGGCGATCGTTTGGGGTCATTCATAGAGGTGGTAGTGGCTGGCATTCTAGGCAAAAGAGAGAGCCATATGCTCCCTGCCCCATTCTGAATATCAGCGTCAACGGGGTGTCAATGATTTTTGGTGTTGCATCATGTGTACTCTGAGCGCTGATCGGTTACGGCCATTCATCCATGCGGTATTGGCTGGCTTTGTACGCAAAAGAGAGAGCCATATGCTCCTGAATATGAGCGTCAACAAAGCGTCAACGGGTTCTGGTATTGCGTCATTGGTAATCTGAGTGGCGATCGGTTGCCGCCATTCATAAATGGCGTATTGGCTGGATTTTTAGGCAAAAGAGGGAGACACACCCTCCCTGCCCCATTCTGAAAATGAGCATCAACAGAGTGTCAACGATTTTTGGTCTTGTAAGTCAGGTAATTCAGAAGCGATTTGGTTCTTACTATGCATAATCATAGTATTGGCCGCCTTCATTGGGATAAGAGATAGAGGAATGTTCCCTGCCCCATCATGAAGATGGGCGTCAACAGACCATCCACGATTTTTGGCCTTTGATCATGGTTAATCAATGTGCGATGCATCCGTTATTGTGTATATACGATGTTGTGACAGTTCATCTACACTGAAACGTTCATCAACTCTTCGTTGCATCATTGTAAATGGAATTAGTTGTTACAGTCCGGGAGGGTGTCGTGGGAACATTGCTTGCTTATGTGCCTAGAGATGCTGCCAATTCCTCGGCAATAGAGATTTACAATCATGCCCCACTTAGATTACCCAAGCTGCGAGACCATAAATCATTCACGCTCATTTTCAAGACGGGGCAGGGACCGTGTCGCTTCTGCTTTTGCCTATAAAGGAGGCCAATACCTCAGCTATAACTCTCTAGAACCAATGCCCACTCTGATTACTCAGAATGCAAGACCTAAAATCGTTGACGCTGCGTTGACGCTCAATTCCAGGATAGGTCAGGGACCATTTGTCTACATATTTTGATCACAAAGGCGGCCGGTACATCCAAAAAGAACAACAACGTACCATCATTAATCTTTTACGATTAACAGTAGGATGTTTGAATCCGACCATACACAGAACAACCCGAAATGCTAAACCAGAAATTGGACCCGACGGGTCTAGCCAACCCCGCCGAAACACACTGGTTGACCGGTACGGTGCCGGGTGTTGACTGCCAAAATGCAGCGGGTCAGGTTTTTGGACGGTTCTGGAAACCGAACAAGACCGTTTTTCTGGTCCAAACGTGGACCGCAGGCGGGTTACTCGGACCCATTGCTAACACTACTGCCAAGGACAGCCACACACCCCGGCCCCGGCGCTCCGCTCAGCGATTACATTGCTGAGCCATGGGAACTCAACATTCAGGGTTGCCTTCAGACGAACCTACAAAACAATCCCTACTACCCATTAGCGACATGTGAAGAGTAGGAATTTATCCAGTGTGGGATGAAGAGGATGTGCATGAAGACGTACTATGACAACGTGCTGAAGGAAGAAAACACAGCGCTGCATTCCCAAACTCCAGAAGCCGGGATGGCATCAAGTAGCTTGTTGCTAGCACGCCAGATGATCGGGCTCTTGGGGAGTGGGAATCACACAGTCTCAAGGATATAAGATGGTATGACACTCACCAACGCCCTATGGAATACTTCAGTTGAGACATCATCAAATGCATGAGATGATTGATGCGGCAGCTAAGCCTACACCAAGAATCCCATTTACGCCCCTCAGGATTACTTCACCAGCGATAGGCCACCGGAACGCCTGTATACTGAACAGCGCACTGTGGACTGGTGGTCGGAGACAGACGTACGGAGTGATACTCGAGGATAATAACGTGCTAATCGACATTGAGTCATAGCTCAGAGTGGGGGATACACTGATTTCCTTGATATTCTTGTCCAATGGGATACATCTGTTGAATTTTGCTCACGACGAGACAGAGTGGCCTGAATAGTTGACAATTGGCAATATATCATCGAAGATCTGCCAGATGCCCTCAACGCCCAGCGTTGTAATTGTCGCTCTCCCGCCGATTCCAATCCAGAACCACAACATCCCTCACAAGCAGCTGGCTGAGCAGAGGAAAACAAACTGTGAGGAGCTGAAAGATGTACTTAGGCGAGTAGTTCAGCCTGTCACCTTTTAACAAAATCCCAGTGCCGAGAGCAGGTATTACAACGTTTTCTGTGCAGACGGCAACTTCAGGCGTTGCAAACTGGTTTTACTAGCATGGCTTGCAGCTTGCCCACAGTATAGCAACCTATATCATCTCGAGCTGCATGTCTGTTATTGGTGTCAGAGTCCAAAGAAAAATCTTGGAGATTATGTCCCTCCTGACAAGCAACACCCCCCGTGGGATCACAACCTATATAGAACGCCCAGCGATACGAACACTCAGGCAGCCCATGCTGACCTCTCGTCACGCCAGGTTCACCGAGGATTCAGCGTGTTTCGACATGTTCCCTGTATCGGGTGCGATCTCCTGATGGCTGACCTCCCAAAGCCCGACTTCCACCATTCAATGCATATCAGTATGCTTCACCAGCAGTGGAAGTAGATATTCCAATTCGTGAAGACGCCCGAATGATTCGACAAGTACAATGTAATCTGATTACCCGTGCATGCTTACAACGACCTCACACCAAATACTAAGTCACATGAAGAAGTTCCTCAATGGAATGGGAAGGAGATGTAGAGAATGAAACGGTAAAGGCTTGGAGTTGTATCCCAGTCCCGACGAGGCGGAAGCCCCGCTCAGCATCTCATATTCACTCGCGCAATTGAGTGCACCTTGTCATTGCTAGAAATCTATATTTATGTTCCATTTAAATCTCACGATGATGCAACATTGAGCGACATGGAGCGCGCCTTGCATCGTTCTCACCCTTTCAATGAGGTTTTCTTACTCGGCTGAGCAGGCAAGATAGTGAAGGCCGGAGCCAATGGCCTGAGAACGGAACTCGTGTAGAAGCGGATGGTAGACGAGAACACAACTTCTGATATGTGGATGCCATCGAAGAAGTGGAGTGAAATGAATGTCTGGTGGGAATATATCAGCCACGAGATGGATATTTCCAAGCAGTTAGATGTCCACTTCAATTTTCCGAAGATCCACTTGATGTCTCACCAGGTTGAACAGATTCTTCCATAAGGAGCCTTGCAACAGTATTCTGCCAAGAGACATGATCAAGCACATAAATCGAACCTCAAGGATTGTTCAGGCGCCTCCAATTACAATCTCAACTAGCTGCCACAAGTAATCACCCGTCAGCGTCGCATTTGCTGCTTCGATATCTGAGAGCTCAATCTCCAAGCCCTTGCTCAGCGTCAGGAGAACATTGCTGCCGCCTGCAATGTCTTCCCTTCCCGTGCTGATCTGGCTGCCTGTCTGACCTTCCAGTCATATTCGAAGCCCGAATTAATAGTTCCCCACAACCTCCCTGCTGGATTGCCTCCTGATACTATGATCATAGACATCAGAGCGTTACCCGACAATACACAGGACGCAACGCACATGCATGGCAATATCCAGCGGCACACATGAGTTTATCATGCATAAGAGTCCTAACAAGACATATATGTCAGATGAACAACCGCACGCAATGGAGCTCTGTAGTCACACTGGTATTATAGTTTCAGTTGAGGGTTTAGAATGTGAATGCCTACCACAGATGTGTCGATGCTCCGGAAGCCTGAGTGGGCGCGGAGGGGATGGACGGAACGAGAGGGTGTGGGTAATGCAATGTCCGGGGAGGTGTTGTGGCGCGCAGAATGGGCAACTCACATGGCAACTGCGACAACTATTCAAAGTCAAGGTCTTAAATAAGACTGGAGCTGTTGTTGAGTCACGGTTATCTCTGGCGTTCACCACAATACATCAAACCTGGGGTGACTTCGACCCCGTCTTAAAATTTGTACAAGTGAGAATACCACCGGCAGCCATTGCGTTGCAAGATTCCAGCATGGGAAACATTGTCAGCTGCGTGTACAAAATTCCAGACATAGCTACTAGGAGTGAGACAGGAGACGGAAGGAACGAGCGATGGATTGTCAATAGCCACATAGATCTGGCGACCTGGATTGATGTGTATAATTTGGAAAGAGAGAATTGCATTTTGGGCGCAGGTAGAAGGAATGCGAGGAGAGATTTTCGCAGCGTCACCCTGCAAATTGAAATCAGGATGACAGCGCATACCCAATGAACCCATTCCGAAGTATGGTCACAGTTGGCCAAAATGCCTTTGAGTTCATATGAAACACGAGACCGACAGAGTGAGAAGAAACGGTGAAACTGCGATTGGAGGGCGATATGCAACGTGATGCCTGGTATTCATGCGAGGGGCTCAGTAATCTGCCACTGGGGTGTCTCTGACAGCTCAGACAGAGCCTGTCCACTCTGACTCAGCCATCCTACCCGGACGGAAATGTCTTTTGCTGATGGACAATTTCCACCTGTATGCAGATATTGGCAATAATGAATAGACAGGAATATAGCTGAAATTCAATGTTTCTCAGGAATCTGCTGTATTTGTAACTGCACACAATGTCGTTGAGATAGACCTTAATATCACAGCAGCAAATTATACAGTAATAACACAGAATTTGTGGGTACTAACTGAGTAGCAACAGGTAACTATACAGGTTGATTGGCTGGGGCAAAACAGAATTCCACAAAATGGCTATTGAATACGAATCTTGGGGGCTTTGATAACGTAGCTAGTGATGTCGACTAATACTCTTGAGTGGCCCAAATATGAGTCCTGCACAGCGAAATGTATTGACTTACTTTCACAATGTCAAAGGATTACCATGTTCTGGAGTTTGATGAGAACTGTATAAAGTGGCTGGCACAGAGTGGACACACATTGGAGTCAGATGGAACCATGAATGATAGTGTTAAATCATTCAGACCATGCAATTATCATCCACCACTGTAAACATTTTTCCTACCTGATTATATCAACTGATACAAATAGTCAAAAAGATTAATGTGTATGGCACTTCTGGGAACAAATAAATGATTTCTCTCTATCATTTTGAAATAAATCCAGAGTTGATGTAAAAATTATGGTGTCTGACATTAGTATTGGTTGGAGTGGTAGTTCATTGCTGTTCTGGATGATTAGAGATCAAGTTCAGATAAAGCAACTTGAACCACAATTGTTTTGAACACAGTCACAGCACCACATCTTGACTACTAAATTGGTGCTGTGAATGGTACACAGGTTAACTGATGGAGAGGCTATGGAAAATATGTTTGCTAGCACTGATTCGCAGTTCCCATCTCCATGGGATACTCTACAGCTTGTTGGCAGCATGGTGATACTGTGGTGAGCTGAACTACAATTAGGAGTGTTAGCCTCTCCACAGCTCATGATATTCGGTCTGGGTGGAATTATGATATTTGATCCCGCGACAGGGTTTGGTCAGTTTGAATATGCCATCTGCAATTTACCCCTGAAATCCGTGATTGGGTCCAGAACTCAATATGCAAAACATCTTCTGGGTTTGATCTGTCTTGTTCAGGTGCACTGGAGGATCTTCCATATGTCTTAATTTTGAAGAAGACTGCATATTCTGAAATCACAATATGAAATTGTGATAGTGTTGGAATAAAGCCATGGCTTGGGTATTCATAATTCAACTGGAGCTATTGCTGAATTGTATTCTCTCCAATCTGATTGATGTTCAGGAAATCATCGCATTCAGATACCAGCAAGTAGGATGATATTATATGGCTCTGGTATTTGTTGCTAAACTGAAGCGTTTGGAGCTTGGTATTTGCTGGCTGATTATTGGAGTGCAGGCAGACCTCAAATGCATGATCAAGTCAAGTTTAATGATCAGAGATTTGTATGCACCCAACTGTGACACTTCACAATTCATTATTAATGAATCATTCCAGCCGGGGTATATCTCACAGCAACTGATCACCCACCATAATCCATGCATGCACTGCTTAGTACACTTTGAATTTCTCCTTGGATTGATTACCAGGATATTTTGATAAACATTGAATGTGTTTGAATTAGTTGGAGATTGTGCACACAGAGTGTTTTATATTGGATTCAATCCATTTAGGTGCAAGCAACTCCTCCCTCTTTACCTCTGCTAATATCAGAAACTATGGTTCATCGGTATATGGATGGTACAGCCGCAATGTCTGGCACTGTTACATACCGTGTCAACTGTCTATTGCAGAACAATAGCCACTGAAAACTTAATATCAAATCCACAGCCCTCATCAATTAGTCACCATACTTAACTTGACATTGACTGAGTCGTGTGTTTGATATACCCTTCTCGATTCTAAAATAGCTTCAGCAGTATGAGCTCAATCAGTATATCTGGACAACGAGAGAAACAATTTCAAAACTCACAGTCTGTTCAGCAACTCCATAGATAAACAGCAACTCCTGCTCACCCCATATACCCCACTCATATAATTATATCTCACTTTAGACTGCTCTTAAAGCAGATCATACTGGATTATAGATAATCATTGTTTCAATGCTGCGGAAAAGCATATCTTAAAACAGATGATGAGAACTGATCTCCATCAAGAGAACTTGAATGGAGTGAATCTGAAATACCATTTCTGCTTTGCAACTTGTTAGAAGATTGGCAACTTGTGCCCAACACATATTTTAAAAGAGTTCAGTTCATTTCAAATGTGACACTGACTTATTAGTTATCCTCCAACATCTACATCAAAAGATTACATGAACATCAGCTTGTCATAAACACAAAAGTTAAGTACCACCAGCTTTGGACAGTGTACCTAACTGTCAAAGTGAGATGAGCCTGTAATACCAGTCATTGCATTAACTCCTTCATACAAAATAAAGTATTGGTACACCACAATCTCTTGAAACTAAAAGTAATCAATCATTCTACCGCCGTGGGATGATATCTCACTATGTATTAATATCATGAAACATCACTTTTACTCACAATGCTTAATATAAATCTACATGGTATTTAGTCACACTTATGATGATGTTGTAATCTAATAAAGTTGTATTTATTGTATAATATGTCCAAAATCAGAATGTAAGTGGGAATTTATAACCAAGTTGGTAGCAATATTGGCATTAACGAAAGTGAGAATCAATTAGATCTTGCCCAAAGTATCATCATACTGTGTTCTCCTTATTGGACATTAAATCTCTGTATGCTGTAACATTGTTCTCCCCCTTATCCATTCAACGGTAATGTTATTGTATTGGTATCCTGCAAACATGACCAAGATGAATATATGAAGGCGAAATTTCACTTTTGATATTGCATTATCCACCATTCTGCCAGCTTCAGAATCCTAATATGAGTGGATATCATGAAAATAGTGTATGTGTCTAACCAATATTCTATATACTGAGAGTTCTATTTGTCTCCTTTCAATTTCACATTCAGTTTGAACCCTTCTAACTTCACCATTCCCTCTCACATGGTTTCAAATTGAATTACTGAGTCTGCAGATTCTCAATTCTGCAACAATTCTATACAACACTGTCACCCCAAATACTCAAACTACATATATAATCACATCCTCTGGAGGTATTATAAGCAAGGGCACTCACTCTGATTCTGGTTCTCTATGCAATATGAGGCCACCCCCAAGCATTGATTGATATTACAACCATATTGATGTCAGGAGTTGTTCGAGTGCTTCCGGTCCAGGTGTGTCTGGTTCAATTCTCAGAGTGTTTGCTTAAACTTACCACCAGTTCTTACATCAACAGCATTGTTGATGGAATCCTAATATTAGCCATTGGTCATTTGGAGTCCATCTATTTTAGTGTCTCTACCACTTCCAAAACCACATCAACATTCTGCCAACCACAGTATAAATATGATCTACTGAAATCATCTCTGCTGAACCCTTTCCTGGCTAGTCTCAAATTGGATCCTTCTCAATCTAGTGCCACTTTCTTGGACTACTTTATGCTTGTCCTATTACACTTTATACTATATCTACTCGTATATACTTGTCTTTCTATATTCCCCTAGTGACATACCTTCACATAATCACTATGGTACTTAACGCCAGCAATGCGAGAAATCCCAATGCACAGAAGATACATGATGCACACCTTGATTGATTACATCTATTCTGGAAGACTGTTAATTGTCATGCCCAATGAAATGTTCCATGTTTTACCCGGCTATCCAGTACTGTGTTGCAAATGTCTAACATCTGGAATATTATTGAATAGCAGAAAGATGATGAGAATACTAATCAGGAGATTGCTGATGACAAAAGTCAACACCATAGAAATTTCACCTTGTCTTCCAAAATTAACGATTAGAATTTGAATCACCAGCCTGTGGTCTTATTTCTAGGCCATGTACTGTGGGATATTACCATACAACGTACAAGTATTCAACTGCCAAAGAAATGGAACAATTCTCATAGTGCTATGTAATAATGTCAGGACCCAAATTTCCAACATCGTATTGGGGCTATTGCATTCCCATCGCTCAATTACCAAACTTCAGCCTTCAACATATTTTATGTGTCTTACTGTGAAACATCTACCCAGGCACTTCCCATACCCTAGATGGGTGCAGACCTGAATGTTTCAGATTGAAAACACGGTGGAGAGCAGTCTGATCACAACAATCACATGGTGCCTATTGAGGCTGTACAGAGGTTCCAGGAGGCAATCATGTTCACGAAGCCTCCTTTGCTTGAACTATCACATCTACTGTAGTTGATTGTTGGCCAAGCTTAAAATCTAATAATTAAAGCTCAGAATTTTCATTATACATTAGCAGGTACTCCTGTAGGTGTACCATCTGAGTGTCAACTGCATGGTAGTGCATCTCTCGATATCAATCTGCAAGCATAAGAACCTGTTACTATTGTATACTGTGAAATTCTCCTGTATCAGACTTATGATAATCACCATACCCCATAAAATGTATATCTAACACCAAAGATTGGTACATTCCAGAGACAATTCTCTGATAGAGCTCGTTGAACTGATGTCTGCAGTTATGTGTCAGATTTAATCTTAGAGAGTAAGCATCAAGTCAAGGGTAATGATTGTCAATTTGATAATGCTAATCTGTCAAAGGTCTTGAAATATAAGAAATTGTGGTTTACCTGGCAGGAGGTACTGGATTCAATTTGCCGTCTAATATTCTTTGCTGCCATATTTTGGGGTGCCTGCTGATGTCATCTCAGTTTGTTCAACTTCATACTCTGTCTACTTTAGTGCAGATAAGGATAGATAGTTATTAAGTGCTGTCTGCATATGCCAGCATATAGAAAATTACAGAGATAATTTCTCCAAATCAATATGGTAGTGTATTTTGCACTTCCCCTGATGTTCACTGCAAAGTAGAAGCACCTGCACTGGTCAATGATATATTTTGGTTGACCGCTTCATCCTACCCTTCAGCTCCCCTCCAATAAAATAAGTTCTTCTGAATTCCTATCAGATCGCCTGAATCTTGATTGGCACTTCGATATTTAACTGCATTCTCCTTGCCCGCCTTCAGTACTGCAGCTGTAATCAGTCCTCTAATGCTATCTGCACTCCTGTACCTGGCTTTGCACTCCTCATATTCCATTCTATACATGCAGCCTTCTATCTTCATTAGCTGCTCTTCTCCCAAAATGGGCAATACCCCTGAAGGATTGGTACCACTAAATCCCCATTGGTGTCCTTTGACCTGGACATTTCCTCATTTATTTCAATTTGCAATTTATATACCACCCATGTCTGTACTCCACATTTTCGCTTGAAAATAGCATACTGCGTTTGAAACTCCATTTCAATTTGTGGATAACTAACATGATATTACCCTTTTGTTACACCTTACAAACCAAGCCCACTGAGATTGAAATTCAATTGTGCATACTTGTCAGGAACAGATCATCAGCACATGCCAGATACTTCACTAGGGTCTTTGTACTCTTGATGAAATCTGTTTGAAGCTGAGATGAGCCATGATGAGATGGGGGACATGTGGGTAACATTTACATCAGACTCAATTGATAACATACAACCACTCAGTGGGTTGATTATTCCACTATACCTGCATGGATTTTCGAATCACTGACCATTTTGTTTGGTTCCTGTCAATCTCCGTAGAACAAATAGAAGATTGAGAAAGATGTTATTGCTAGTATTGATTAATTTAGCAGTTGATAATACAAAATAATCTTTAAATTGTATTCACAGTGGAGGGTGTTCATGTGCTGGTGGGTGAATTGAAAGTGTCAGATATTGCTTGCAGTCAGCTGACGAAATAATCATAATACCGGAGCCATCGTACAGAGTGTATTTGGGATTCCTGCATTTGTTTGGAGATGGTCCCAGGTGCTCCAAAAGTTCTCTCCAACACTCCAACATGCAAGCATACTTACTACAATTACAATCACAGTACTCCCATATGAGTTAACTCAAATCGAAGTGTCTCAGAAGGCTGTCCTGAATGCTGTAATGTTGTGTGATTTCTCTCAAAATCGATGTTGGTATATATACCCTCCTCCTCCTCGTGCACACTCCTGCAGTCTCCAAGTTGGTAACGTTGATTTTGGTGATATATTGTTAACCTTAATCCTTTTATCAGAACCAATATTGATGATTGTACAATTCTTTTGTCCACCATTCATTCGCATACTCTAGCACTCCATTTTCCTACAACATCCCCAAAAGTCTAGATTTGATGATTAGCAGTGAAGCATATTGAGGAATAACATCATTACCAGGAAGTTTCTTGGTCTGTCTGATTAGTTGCTTTGCACGCTGCCTCCCTGCAACTATCTGCATGACTGATACACAATCTGTCAAACTGTGCGCCAGGTTGAATATTAATAGGGTTAGCAATGGGTCTGGGTACCCTACCAGCGGTCCAGATTTGGACTGAAGAAACAGTTCTGTTCTGTTCCAGACCTGGCCGATAACCAGACCCGCTGCTTCTTGGTGGTCCAAACCCGAACAAGTACCCATCAATAGTGTTAGCAACGGTTCTGTGTCCGGGTCCAACCAGAACCGTTGCCAAATTGGCGGTCTGGGTTGTCAATCAACCCGAACTATCAACTCGGGTACAGTTCAATGGGAAACAACTAACGTGCCTGAATTGGGCAGGTTGTCAGCGAGTTGCCCAGCGGGTCCATCCATGGATTCAATTATGGCTCTTGTTTTGGAGTATGTTAATAGTGTCTTATTGAAATCCAGTTTTCAACAACCAAGGATATGGTTTTGGATGCTTTGCAGCTTGCAATATCAATGAATTTGGAATCGGTGTTTTACATTTGATAGATTGTATTTTTGTGTATAAGGGTGGTCAATAATTCCTTCATGAACGAGATGATCAGCGTGATGCCTTGATGACCAAATATGCATCAACTAAAGCTGTTGACGCTCCGTTGACGATGATTTTCAAGATGCGGCAGGGAGCATGTCGCTGTTGTTTCTGCCAGTAAAGGCTGCCAATATTGAATAAATGAATGTCTGCAACCAATGGGAACAGAAATTACCCAAGATGCTCATTCCCAGGATGCGGCAGCGAGCATGTCGCTGTGGTTTTTCTCAGTAAAGGCAGCCAATATCTGATAAATGGATGTCTACAACAAATCGGAACATAGATTATCCAAGATGCAAAGCTAAAAATCGTTGGTGCTCCATTGACGCTCATTCTCAGAAAGGGGCGGTGACCGTGTTGCTGTCTTGTTTGCCTATAAATGCTGCCAATACATCAGTTATGCATACCAGCGACCAAATCACTGTGAAACTACCGTATTTACAAAACCACAAATCGTTGACACTCCGTTGACACTCATCCCAGAACGGGGCGGTGACCGTGGTGCTGTCTCTTTTGCCTATCAAAGCTGGCAATAGATAGGTTATGCATAATAGTGACCAAATCACAGTGTAATTACTGTACTTACAAAACCACAAATCGTTGATGCTCTGTTGACTCTCATTCTCCGGCTGGGGCAGTAACCGGGTTGCTGTCTCTTTTGCCTATAAAAGCAGCCAATACATCCACTATGCATAACAGCGACCAAATCACTGTGTAATTACCGTACTTACAAAACCACAAATCGTTGACGCTTTGTGGACGCTCACATTGATGTAGTTTCCATTCATCTTCTACTGCCATCGATAATAGTTTTCATCATGTTTTGAACTTCTTGGTAGTCTTTCTCACAGATCGAAACTTGGCCCTGTCGTAAAGCCGAGCGCAGTCACATTCTTGCACTGTTCGCTCTCACACGACTAAAGTTCATGTATCTTGTCAAGAAGTTCATTGTGTCTGCTATACATCTGTTTATCAACCGGTATTCACAAGCTACTGCTCACCATTCGCCCATTGTATATCTCTAACTAAAACTCTCGGTCAAGATACATAAAGAAGCTGCTGAATGATAGTTGCATTCTGTCCTACTTGTTCTTCACTCGCTTCTTCCTCCTCGTTTCGATTGCACTGACCGTCATCAACACCTTTTCAGCCGGTCACTTTGACATCCGTGTAGGCCAAATCAATGCGGGAACATTTGGCATGGCGCTCGCATCCTGACGCTCTGGGCACTCCGGATCCTTGATGCTATTGTCTTGCTCTATATCAGATTCAAAGTCCGCCGCACAATCGTTTCGCTGTCATTTGGATTATCTAAGTCCCCATTACAGTGAAGTCAATCTTTAGTGTCCGAGAAGCTGTCAGGTGTGCTATCCTCATCACTTTTGACTGGATGACGGCTGATTCTTTGGATTTAGTGGACATTTAATACTTGAGTTCGTCCTCCAGGGAGGTCCACTGCAGACAAAGGTGGTGGAAAAGGAGATCTTTCGGACAATTTGAATGCAGCCACACAATCATGTTGAAAGAGTGACCACAATGCTTTGACGCTCTCTTCGGTGTCCGAAATGTATCCCATGGAGGTCATCTGCTTCCATTGAGCGCGAGATGCATTCTCGGTAGCACGTAGGATTTGGCTGCCCTGCCACATCTCCAAAACGTCGTGAACCTTGGCCATTCTGTGCAATGTCCTTTCTGCCGCTTCTTTCATCATTTCGAGATCGTTTTTTGTGTTCGTTGTATCCAATTCTGGGTCAGCACTTGCCAAAATCCCTTCATTGGTTCGAGCAAACTGCCTTACACTGACTTTTTCGCGAAGGGTCTCACCTGTGGTATATGACTGCCTCCAGCCGATAACACCTCGTTCAAGGGAAATACTGGCCTCCACTCTGACACCATGTGATATGATAGAGAATATGTCAGGTGCCACATTGGAGTGATCAGCGTACATTCACTGAGTTGCCTTGTGTTGACGCCAGCAGTCGGTCATGTCCGGTTACCGAAATGTACTGCTGATCTCCATTTGGTCTGAGCGGTAATCATTGAGATTTGGAATAAGTTGCCCCCAGATCCTTGGTGCTTCAGGTGGCGAATTTGAATAGAGCATGGCGGCGGTCAATAGAGATGCTGCCCAATAACTTCGGCTGGGTGTCATCTCAGCCACATTGTTAGGTGTTGAGTACTCCTTATCACCACTTGACAAATCATATGGATCAAAGGATGATTGACAGGATCCTGAAGCCGTTGAGGAGGGGATGAGATTGCAGCTCAGTAAGCATTCGTGCTTATTGACTGGCACATGTCGATGTTTGGTACAGTATACATTCTCAACATACTTCAGAAAGGCCTCTTGGTATTGGGTAGTTTAGAATGTCTCGTCCTCAGGATGAATATTCATTCCCTTGTCCCACTTTGTAAACAATCACAACTTCCGAAAAAGATTGAGGAAATGTGCAGAAATGAGCACGATGCACGTCATTGGAGTCACTTCACCATAGTATTTGGACCGCTTGTGTCGAGGTAATTTCACAGCGAAAAAGAAGTCTTCCTTCCGTGGAGTCTTCTTCTTGACCAAATCTAGCATCACGCCGTCCATGTGATTGAACATGTCATTGTACACTGTGATTACGTGATACAATGTGGCTGTATGCCTCTTTGACATCCACAGCGTCCAATCTCGAAATGGCTCCAATACTTCTATAACATACTTCACAATGGTCCACTCATCTTGAGTTGTGAAAAGTGGACAGTAATCAGTGTATTTTGGATTTTGGAGCCACTTCCATGTGAATTCCCGTAATCGGTAGGCGCCCTCGAGCAACCCCAGTGTTGAGTTACACTATGTCTTCACATCTATAATCGGTAGAACCGCGATGCGAACTTTGGCCTTTTGACAGTCAATGTACTCGTTTCGATGAGCTGGTGTCAGTGTAATCAATACAGTAAGCATTCTCTGCCATATGAAGGTCAATTTCGGGACTTCCAAAATATCACTAAATACCCACTTTCGCAATTACCTTGGCTAAACCTGGATTCATGGCCGACACCTTATTGATTCTAGCGTGGCCCTCTTTTCGCAGTCTTTGGCTCTGCCCAATGTCTATGCTCTCATTCTCTCCAAATTGATGTACGCGCTCATGGGCTTCCCAAGACTTGGTGCCGGCTTTTACACCAAGACTGCTCATGAATGCACCTAAAGCCAGCTGTATGACGTGCACCATGCATGGTATGTGGTTCCTCAAAGCAGGACACTGCATTGCAGAGGCCTCGAGTGTTGATTGCAGCTCACGTGTCATTGAGTACTTTGAGGAATCAATATCCGCCATAATACCAAGCTTACGGCCCTTGGTAAGCTCAAAACGATCAAGCACGTCCTTTAAATGTATGGCTAGCCTTGCTGCAGTATGTTGGCCCTTCACCTATCATCCATAATGAGCTTTCAAAACAGGAAAAGAACAGGCAATCAACCTCATCAAAAGCAAGTTGAACTTCACGCAATGCCCAGGTTCGATGAATATAGGAAGCAATGACAGACGGTATAGCTAGTTTGTTCGGAGATATCCATCCGTCCAAATCTATACTAACTTCATTACCTGACGGCAATTGCTTCATAATTTGATCTACGGCCAGTGCATATTCCCTCCGGCACATGTTGCTAGGAGTCATAGTGGACGGCAGCACTATGTCATCGCGTAATGCCTTATATGACTGTCATAGCTGTAGATCAGAAATAGCATTGCATGGAATATGAGCAAAACAAATCCTAACATGAGGTAGCGATTCCACGTGTCTTGGTGAAATTCAGAGGTATCAAAGTCCTTAGCTGTCTATTTGGAACGTTTTGTCTGTCCTTTTGGTCAATATGGATCAACCTGGATGTCAAATATGATCTTCCTCTGCGAACATACTATTGTGATTCCTCGGCTTCCTTGTCTCTTCAGGATGTCTAAAGCTGTTCCATGAACTGTCGAACTAGTCAATTCTGGGACCTCTAACTCTGTTAATTTGTTTAACTTTGCAATGTGAGCTTTTGCCAGCAAGTGTTCCCCATTGAGCTGGTCCCATGTTTTGATGGATGGCGAAGAACTTGATGACATAGGATACATATGATGCCAGGGCTGCCGGTCTCCTCAATTCCGCAGTGTAAATGGAAACACCACGAAGGCATATGTCTCGAATCATTCCAAGCAACAGGATGTTTCCAACCTACAATCATTGAAGCCCACCCATCATCGAAGACGGTTTGTAAAGTAAGCTCGCTCAAATCACGGATCAAGACAAGTTCATCTTTGGAAGAGAACATAACCCTGAGCAATGAGGTGTTTAAAGATTTTGAATCAGACATGGCCGTGGGAATTTGAAATCTGAGTAATCAGACTCGAAAGACTGCCGAAGGTAACGATCCAGTAAAGCAGACTGCGGGTTACACAATATTGACTCTACAGCTGTAACGAAAAAAAATCAGATCTGTGAGATATTGAATGCATATTTGTGAAGTTGTATACAATGACATATTGAAAAGACTGACAGCGTAAGACTCAATTCTGTAACAATGAGATGCAGTTCATTTCTGTGTAGCTAACTGAGCCCCTACAAAAATTGTTGATGCTCGGCGGACGCTCAATCATAGGAGGCGGATGCAATATTGTCAGTAGCATTTTTGCCCATAAACGTAGCAGATGAGTTGGTTATGGGTTAACTCCTTTCCGTAGCCCTTGGATTGTCCAAGTAGCCAGAACAAAAATTACTGACGCTCTGTTGACGCTTATTTTTAGGAGGTGGTAACGATATCTACACAAGCACTTTTGCCCATAAATGTGGCCGATACATTGATTATGGGTTAATGTCAATTCACAGTGCTTTGAGTGTCCATGATGGCAGACGAAAAATCGTTGACGCTCCATTGACGCTCAAGTTTTGGAGGCGGTAGCGATATCATCGCGGCCGTTGTTTCCCATAAAGGCGGCCAAAACTCCGATTATACCTTAATTTCATCACCCAGCTTTTCGTTTATCCATGATGCAAACACAAGAATCGTTGATGCTCCGTTGACACTCATATTTGAGAGGTAGTAGCGATGTCGAGGCTAGCATTTTTGGCCCTAAATGCGGCCCATACTTCAATTATGTGTTACTGCGACCATGTCTTCTGTTTGATGATCAGACTCACAAGACCAAAAATCTTTGACGCTTCGTTGACACACATTACCAGGATTGTTCATCAAGCGTCTCACTATCTATTTTGCCTATAAAAACTGCCAATACAATCACTTTAGAAGGATGTGACTATGCAGCTGATTGTTTGCCAAAAATGTGAGCCTAAAAATCGTTGACGCTCCATTGACGCTCAACTTAATGACATCCTGACAGTCTCTGGGTGTTCAACAATTGTATGTTAAAATGCATATAGTCGTCATTGGAAGGCAATAAATCATTGCTATGTATAAATATTTACATCCATATGCTTCCAAGCCTCTCAATATCTGATCCACCACTAGATACATCATCTGAGTGATACATGACATTGGCCCATCACGTTCCAGCGCATTCGTCCAGCAATATACTGCATCTATATCCGTACACCAGTTTTTGATATATTTAAACCGACTTCCGCACTATTCCTCATCCAGCTCATTCTCAGGAATTTCCATGACCTACCATAAGCAATTTTCAATATCTCGACTATGTGCACCAGGTCAGTGCTGCGAGTTATGCAGTTGGATCCATGATCGTATGGAGCATGATGGTCATCATTCATTCAGCTTTGTATTGCGCTTTGACTGCTGCATCTATGACTCGTATGACAGCACTGACTTATATTTTGTTAGTGGGTGTTGTCTGTAATTTGGTTTCAATTGTCTCACTCAATTGTGACGGGCAGGATGATATCATGTTCAAATGTTGTCAGTCAATGAGATTTGATGTCTAGAACATCGGCATGGCCTATCCGACCCTTGCACATGCATAGACAAATTATCATGTCTCACAATTTCGTCACTGAAATCAAGTAAAAGCTGAAACATAGCAAAATAGGTACAGGTATTACATTTCAAGTTGATACATCGTCACAAATGCCAATTTGCCTATTCATTCCTCCAGCAACGCAGAAGCCATCACCATGTCCTCGTCAGAATCCGATTTCTATATGGCAATTAGCTTGGGACGCGATATGGAGGGGTTATAGCTTACGGGTTCATGATGCTTGGATTGCAGAATTTGGGACCACGTGGGCATTGGGGCGGGCTGGAGGGATGGAACGCGTTTGTGTGTCATCGGTTTCAGCTCTCATAGCTTCATATGACTACTCCCTGGTCAAGAAGTCACTTGCGGCATTTGCAATTTTCCAGGGATGCTATCAGGAGTCTCCAGAGGCTCACTGTCTGTCGTCCGCACAGATGATGCTGCATCATCTGCCGTTGGAGGTTGAACAACAGCCGGAAACTTCAACTCAGTCATTCTGTACTTGTCATCCCTTTCACAGAGGGAGTTGGCCGCGTCACCACAGCCTGGTTGCGTCAATTCGTCAAGCTTCATCTGCTTCTGCCCAAAACGCCCCATATGATAATTTACCGTTGTAGAGATTGTGCCCATCACCCAGCAGGGTTCGTCATTTACACCAAGCTTGCCCCCCGCAGGATCTTCTTCATCATCATCCTCGTCTGCCCCATCCTCGCCATTGTCGGAACTTGCAAGATCACTCAGACAATCTCCGATGGCGTTCAACATCCCCTCAAATGTTGTTTCAGGCTTGGTAGTTGTCAATCCCTCCATTTCAGCATTTCTCATATCATCCGGCTTTTGGCTAATTACTGTCTCTGCTTCTTCAACTTGCTTTCTTGCCAGAGCGGTCTCTCTTTCCATATAATCCTCGATCCATTTCTCCATCTCTTCGTTACTTAAGAAATGCTTTTCCCGACGATTCCCTGCCGCAAGCTTCTTTCTGGATCGCAAGCTATGCAATGCTCCAAAGGCTCGGACCCATTCTGCTTCCAAGCCGCATTTGCCCTGATTCAGTTAATGACGTCGTTGTGTGGAACACTTTTTCGATTTACTGTATTTGCCTGCCGGGAGTGGCGAAAGGTTTCTTTCGGAAGATTGACCACTGTATGTTGTGTTGACTTTGTTGATGCACGAGATGTTGGATGTTCCAAGATATGGAGCATATAGAGGCAAGCTGCATCCTTTATGTCCAGGTTGGTACTTTGAATCAACTTGAACAAAGCCAAATCTGCGTTTGTACCATCACAACATTGGGATTAGCAATACTAACTGTACATCATGACATCATGTTTAGCGTCTGTATCATGTAAAATTCCAGGAATTTCTCGAGACAAACGTCAGCACACGGCCTTTCCGACGGAAAATGTACTATTTATATCACACAAACACGAGATTTCAACGGTCGATCACCGTGATTTATCCCTGTCAACTAACACCCAACATCGGGCAAACTTGGTGCAAATCGCAAGACGGTTGGCAACCCGTGCAACCGGTAGCTATGCGCAAAAGCATTCATCATGTGTAGAACGAGCAAGTTGGCTGTTACGCATGCCATTCCGGCTTGAAGGTAACTATATATTCTTCAGGACATCCCACTTCTGATCGTTATCATCTTCCTCAGGACTTCCCACTTCGTTTCGTTATCATCATCTCTTCACTTCCACAGCAGCAAATCATGGCTCCACAATCATCTCAGCAAGTTGAGCATGGAACAGAATCGAGCAGAAAGAAGGGCGCTTCTTCCAATATACCAACCACTGAGACCCAACTACAACACAGACACCACTGAGCTCACCGCGACTCTGCAAATGCAGCCACTGAAAACATGACACCGGACGCAGAGTTGTAAATTGTCTGTCAGACTGGAAGCAGCAAGAATCAGAAGCAGCCCGGGATCGGATGTGAGCATAGTCGAATTGAGGTAGACGACCGTCAACAAATGATATCACATTCAGCTGGCGAGCGTAGAGATCTGTGTGACCAATGTCCAGCCTCCCGTAATGGGACACTTCCATGGTCGACCAAGGCATTTGTCCGCAAAGTCCGCGAAGGTGAACATCATGATGATGTCAGCGCTGGGATCTTCGTGGACGAATTCAGTGATAACAATTCTCGAGAGTGGACCAAACAGGCTTTAACCACAGTAGAGGATGTTACGGAAGCGTATATGGTTTAGGTAATGGCCGAATCTGACATGTAGATGCAACAACTAATTTCCTTGAAGGTTTTCAACATGTCTGCAACTATGGCAAGGCAAGGAGGTTGGGTACAGCTAGAACAGTCTGACATGAGCCTGGCTTTGAACATGGCCAGAATGGCCAATGGGGGTTGTTCGCGCGCCGCACATGAGGAAACGCAAATCCTAATCAAGAAACCTGGTGTGGAAGTCCGAGAAGAGACGAAGAGGGGAGTTGACTTTCCTGTGCATCAAGATGTGAAGGCTGCGATGAAAAGACAACCGGCTATGCTTTGGGAAAATCAGACGGACGGCTGCCTTCCTTGCCAAAATGGCACAGCACAGAATCCCCAGACACGCTGCAGACGCAAAGGCACGGGTGCACCTCCACCAGAGCGACTTAGACAGCCGACACCAGAACTGACGCCACATCCACCCGAAACCTCACCTGTTCCACCCAGTAGCAATGAGGCAGCGCACATATCCTCAATCGAAGGTGTGCCACCCGGATATGTGTATATACATACTCCACTTCCCAGTGCTCAATTTTTCAATCATGATGCATATGTCCAGGATCACAAGCGTGATAAACATTTTGATCCAGATTTGCTGACTGATGAAGAAACATCCACTGGTTAGTACACTATCTGCTGCGTGGTAATGCAGCTGACATCCATTTTGCAGACGACAGCAGCCAATTGAGCGAATCTGACAGCCACGATAAGCATTGATAGAATGAATCTAGATTTTTGAGTGTATTAGTGTCTACAATTAGCGGACACTTAAAAGTATATTTTACAGGATATATTCATATGTACTATTACAGAATGATGTTTTGATGAAGGAGAAAGTATATGAAGACGGTACAAAGGCTGCTAAACCACCATCAATCATATATTACGCCAAAATGAATGATAACATATTGTGGATACGCCCAAAGCAAAATCAACGTCAACTGAGTGTCAAAGATTTTTGGTCTTGCATCATTGGTACTCTGCTTCGCGAATGGCTGAGACCATTCATAAATATGGTATTGGTTGTCTTTTGAGGCAAAAGAGAGCGCCTCACGCTCCCTGCCCCATTCTGAAATTGAGTGTCAACGGAGAGTCAACAATTTTTGGTCTTGTAAGTCGGGTAAGTCAAAAGCAATATGTTTGTTCCTATATATAATCCAAGTATTGGCCGCCTTTATAGGGAAAAAAGGTCGCGACACGCTCCGTGCCCCATCATCAAAATGGGCATCAACAGAGGGTCAATGATTTCTGGCCTTTCATCATTGGTAATCAAACCTCGATGTATTTCTCATTGTGTATGTAAAATGTTCTTACAGTGTTTCCAGGCTAAAACGGTCATGAACTCTTTGTTGCATCATTGTACATGAAATTAGATGTTACTGTCCGGGAGGCTGTCGCGGGAATGTTGCTTGCTTATCTTCCTAGAGAGGCTGCCAATTCCTCCTGAATAGAGGATTGAAATCATGCCCCACTTATATTACCCAAGATGCGAGACCTTAAATCGTTGATGCTCATTTGATACTCATTTTCATACTGGGGCAGGGAGCATGTCGCTTCTACTTTTGCCTATAAAGGAGGCCAATAACTCAGATATGACTAGCCACAACCAATGCCCGCTCTGATTACCCAGGATGCAAGACCTAACATCGTTGACGCTCTTTTGACGCTCATTTCCAGGATGGGGCAGGGAGCGTTTGTCTATATATTTTGATCACAAAGGAGGCCAGTTCATTCAAAAAGAACATCGATGTACCATTGTTGATATTTTACAACTAACAGTGAGATATCTGAATGCCAACACAAATCGAAAACCAGATATACAAAGCCAAAGATTGGAGCCGACAGGTTCAACCAAACCCGGCGAAACCCGTGGGCTGAGGGATATGGTGCCGGCTTTGGACTGCCGAGAAGCAGCGGGTCGGTGTTTTGGACGGTTCTGGATCAGGACCAAACCATTTTTCACGCCCACACCCGGACCACTGGCGGGTTACCCAGAACCGTTGCTAACACTACCCATCAACCTGTGGGTTTCGCCCTGTTTGCGTAGACCTGTTGAATCCAATCTGTGGCTCTGGTTAATCAGGTTGTTCCATTTGTGGTCGCATTGAGATATCCTACTGTCATTTGCAAAATATTGACGATGGTATGTCATTCTTATTTTTGGATATCCTGGCTGCGATTATACTCAAAAAAAGGAGACACACGCTCCCTGCCCCATCCTGGAAATGAGTGTCAACAGAGCGTCCATGATTTTTAGTTTTGCATTGTGGGTTATCTGAGTGGTGAGTGGTTGCAGACAGTCATAAATGAGGCATTGGCTGCCATTCTAGGCAGAGGAGGAAGAGACATGCTTCCTGCCCCATCATGTAAATGAGCGTCAACTGAGTGTCAACGATTCAAGGTCTCACATCTTGGGTAATCTAAGTGGCGCATGATTGCAGGCTTCTATTAAGTAGATGTTGGCAGCCTCTCTAAGCAGTTAAGCAAGGGACATTGCCGTGACAGCCTCCCAGACAGTAACAACTTATTTCTTTTCACTGGTGCAACTAAGAGTGCTTGAGAATTCAAGCCCATGAAAATGGTCAAAACGTCGTATATAGACAATAACGAATGAATCGCACTTTGATGACCCATGATGAAAGGCCAAAAATTGTCGATGCTCCATTGACCCCCATTTTCATGATGGGGCAGAGAGTGTGTTGCTATATATTTTTCCCCTAAAGGGGGCCAATTGTTTGATTACGCATAGTAACGACAGAATCACTTCTGAATTACCTGACTTACAAGACCTACATTGGTTGACACTCTGTTGACACTCATTTTCAGAATGGGGCAGGGAGGGTGTCGCTTTCTCTTTTTCCTATCAAGCATGCCAATACCTCTTGTATGAATGGCCACGACCAATCACCACTCCAATTACCTCTGATGCAAGACCAAAAATCATTGACGCTCCATTGACGCTCATTTTGCCACATGCCCATCCACAATATGTTTTCATTCAATTTGGCATAGTATATCATTGATGGTGTTTTGGTAGGCTTTGTACTGTCTTCATGTTCTTTCTACTTCATCACTACATTGTTTTTTAATAATACATATAAATATATCCTTTAAAATATACATTAAAGTGTCCGCTAATTGTGAATGTTCCTTCATCAGTCAGCAAATCTGGATTGAACTCTTTATTGCAGATGCGATCCTTCGCATCCGCATCAAGATGGATAAATTGAGCATTTGGAAGAGGAGAATGTATATACACCTATCCAGGTGGCACACCTTCGATTCCGGAGGCGTGAACTCCCTCATTAAACCAGGTGACACAGGTGGCGTGCTGGGCAGACGTGGCATCGGATCTGGTGTCGGCTGACTGAGTCAGTGTGGTCGAGGTGCACCCATGCAGTGGTGCCTCCAGGGTGTCTGGGTATTCTGCGCTGTGCCATTGAGGAAAAGAAAGGAGCCGTCAGTTTGATTTTCCCAAAGCATCGCTGGGTGTCTTTCCATCGCAGTCTTCACATTTTTATTCCAAGGAATCTCAACTCCCCGCTTCTTCACCCCTCGGACTTCGGCCCACGGTGTTTTGAACAGGAATTGAGTTTCCTCTAATGCGGCTCGCGAAAAACCTCCTTTGGCCATATGGGCCACATTTAATGCAAGGCTGATGTGAGACTGTGGTAGCTGTACCTGACATCCTTGCCTTGCGATGGTCGCAGACGTATTGAAACTCTAAAAGAATTTTGTTCTTGCCTCCAGTCCTCAGATTCGGCTATTACCTCTACGATATATGCTTCAGTTGCATCCTCCAAGGTGGGTGATGCCTATTTTGTCCACTCTTGGGGACGCTTATCACTAAATTCCTCCGCCAGACTTAAAGACCTGACAACATCATAATGTTTGATTTCGCGAGCTGTGCAGACAAATTCCTTCATCAGTCATGGAGGTTTCCAATTATGGGCGGCTATACCTTGGTCACACTTCCCTCTACATACACCTGCGATATATACGATCGTTAGTTGACGGCTGTATACCTAGATACAGCTATCCTTACATCAGATATAGTGCTGCTTCATATTCTAGCTTGATTTGTAATTGCAGACTAGTTTTCAATGTGCAAGCCGGGTCATATTGTCGGTGGCTACATTTGCAATGTCGCGGTGGCCTAAGTGGTGTCTGTTTTGTAGTTGTGTCTCAGCAAGTGGCCTAGTCACCTATGCGCCTGTCGTTCAGCTCGATTCCGATCTGCTTGTATCCCACTGAGGTGTTTCTGGGGCCATGATTTGCTGCTCTGGAAGTTAGGAGGAAGATAATAACAAAATGCAGTGGGAAGTCCTGAGGAAGATGATAACGAAAAGAAGGGTGAAGTCCTGAAGAATATATAGTTTGCTTCAATTCAAAAAGGAATACGTAACAGCAAACTTGTGTTGAATGATGGCGCGTGCTCGAGTAGTCGAGCGCATGTGGGGGTATGTGAAGGTGTGCCTATTGTATAGTATAACGAAACATGTCACATTGACATATAGTCAATCGATGACTAATGGCGCTAACTACCAACGAGGCATGTAACATCTTAGTCCTTGGCATAGTGATATACGAACTTCTAATCAACTCAACACTCCTCCAGGACAGATATCATGTCTGTTACAAACAAATCAGTGAACAAAGGAGAAGAGGAGGTAATCACACATCGGGGATCTCCTCAAAACAAACGTGCCCATATAATTTACTTTCTGACACCCTTCCTGATGGCATCTCTGATTCTGATCACATATCCGGCAGCAGTTCGGAGGCTAGTCTCTAGACCATTTCTGACCCCAATTCCGAGGCAATTCCCGAGGCAATTCCCATGTCCAATTTCGATCATTCGCATTGCAGCACACTGCTTCCAGAAGGCAGGCTTTGGCAGTAGCTTTGTGATGCAGACGGCGAGCATCTCAGTAGTCAGTACGTTGGTAAGTCGATCTCTCTATCTCTAGCTATATCTGCAGCAAGATACTACTTGGTTGCAATGAGTGCAACTCCAGTTCCGCGGTAGATTCTGTTCCTGACGCTCACGATCAGTGACTGAGAATCAGAGAACACGATATGGGTAGTTGGGATGCTGAGCTCGTTCAAGAGATGTGAGATTTGTGAGGGTCTCATGCAGCCTACTCCAAAGGCATAGTATTCAGCATCGTTCGTAAACTGAGCAGTCACCTTCTGGTTCATTGATCTCCAGTCGACTGCTCCTCTGAAGATGTTGACCAGTCCACTTGTCGATTTATAGGCATCCGGGCATCCAGCATAGTCCAAACCGACATAGTATCTATGTGCGCCTTCTGTTTCTCCTCGGAGTCCTCCTCCGAGTGCGGCCGGGAGTGCTCCTGTGACACGCAGATGCAAGTATTTCGTGGCATTGAGGTACCAAAACAGATGGTTGAGAGCTACCATATACTCATTGCTTGGGGCATGACCGTACCGGTGGAGAACTCTGATGGCATATGCGGTATCAGGCCAAGTGGCAATCATCACGTACATCAGCATTCTGATCATCGCTTGGTATATGGTCGGATCATATGCATCTTCGTCGTGCTTTCTCTCGTCAAGCATCATTGCCATTGGCTTGGCAACCAGTCTGGACTCATCCATTCTGAACATCGCCAAGATCGTCTGGATGTAGGTGTGCAGATAGATGTCGATCGCTTGATGATCCAGCTTGTGTCTGATGGTCAATCTGAAAACAAAGGAGACACTCCCGAGATCATGTATCCGGAACCTCTCCTTCCTCTGATCCTTGGTCTGCCCTCTCAAGCCCAGGTTAGCAATGATGCGGAGATTATCGACATACAGCATGACTGCGGCAATGACTGTGCGTTCATGTTCAAGGACGGACAGTCCTCCATCGACGCGTGATGCCACGAACCCGATCGAAAATACAAAGACCTTCAATATTCAGTACGAAATGTGCAAAGATTGCATTAGGCTGTCAAGAGACTTTGTCAAGCGGAGAACTATCTTCCACCAAGTCTCTCTTAATCATGGATCGGTGAATCGGCTATTGCTTTGTAACAAACACAAAATATCTCTACGGTGGGTGCATATAGATCTCTTTGTCCAAGTCAACTCCCAAGAAAGCCATGAAAACATCCATTTGATGGATCTCAAGATCATACTTGGTGGTGATCGCGAGTGGCAGCCAAATCTGGCCCAAGCGAGTAGTCAGTGCATTCGTAGCCTGGTAGTCGAGGCCTCGCATTTGGTGATTCACTCCGCACACAAGGCTGGCCAAGAATCATTGCACATTGCATGCTGCATCACACATGATCTTATATGACCAATGACTCAGCAAAGCCATTCTCTTTTCCCGAAGCTCCACGAAATCTATAAGGACTTGATGCTGAGCAATTGCAACTCATCAGTCATCGCCGTATCCCATTGCTCGGCATGCGGAGGTTCGGCTGGTGCTTTGTAAGACTTTGGAACCTCGATCCCATCCTGGTGATTGTCATAGATCGCAGCTGGGAATCATATTCTTGAAACCCTTAGCTTCGAGACCAGATTGTGCAGACTCTGCTTAGTGTTAGCAAAAGTTCCGGACCATCACTTCTGGTCCGTGTCCAGGTACGGGTCCGAACTGATTGGTTGCCAAATTAGTGGGCCCCTTTGCCAATGCACCTGAACTGTTACCTCGGGTAGGGTTTGATGGTAAACTTGTAACCCATCTCAATTTGGCGGGTTGTCAGCGGGTCACCCAGCAGTTCCATCTATAGGTTCATAGAAGGCTCTTGTTTTTGCAGTGTGTTAATAGTTTCTTTTCAAAATTGTGTATTCAACAACCAATGATATGTTTTTGCTTGTTTTGCAGCTTGCGATATCGATTAATTTGGAATCTGTGTGTTTTCTTCAATAGATTGTATTTTTGCCTATCAGGGCGGTCGATAATAGTGTTATGGGCGAGAAGATCTGCACGATGCCTTGATTACCAAATATTCGAGACCAAAAACTGTAGACACAATATTGACGCTCATTTTCAGGATGCGGCAGGGAGCATGTCGCTGCTATTTTTGCGCCTGAAGGCTGCCAATATCTCCCGCGTGGATGGCTGCAACCAATTGGAAAATCAATCACTCAAGAGGCAAAGCTTACAATCTTTGGCGCGCCGTTAATGCTCACTCTCAGAATGGGGTGGTGGCCGGGTTGCTGTCACTTTTGCCTACAACAGCTGCCTATACGCTGGTTTTGCATAACAGCGACCAAATTACTGTTCAATTACCGTACATACAAGAACTCAAATCGTTGATGCTCCATTGACCCTCATTTCGATGTATTGTCCATTCAATATCTGCTGCCATCGTTAATCATTTTCATCATGATTTCAATTTATTGCATGTCTTTCTGGCAGATAGAGACTCGGCCGTGTGGCAAAGCGGAGTGCAGTAATATTCCTGCACTGTTCGCTCTCAAACAACAAGAATTTATATATCTTGCCAAAAGATTCATTGCACATGCTATACATCTGTTCATGAACCGATAGTTACAAGGTACTGCACAGCCTTTGCCCATAATATATCTCTAACTGAAACTCTCGGTCAAGCTACATGCAGAAGCTCGTGACACATTGACACATTCGGTCCTACTGTGTCCGGATATCTTGATTCCTCCTCGGTTCCATTGCATTGACCGTCAGCAACAGCGTTCCAGCCAGCGTCGTTGACTGCTGAGTTGGCCGAATCAATGTGGGAACATTTGGAGCGGCACTCACATCCCGGTGCTGTGGGCAATCCGGATCTTCAATGTCATTGTCATGCTCTATATCAGACTGAACATCAGCCGCGCAATCATCTTTATGGACATTTGCATTATCCCAGTCGACATTCCAGTCAAGCCAATTATCATTCTCCACAATGCTTCCAAGTGCACTATCCTCCTCAGTTTCGACTGGATGACGGTTGATTCATTTGATTCGGCGGACATTCAATATTTGAGTTTGTCCTCCAGGCAGGTCCTTTGTGGACAACGCTGGCAGCAAAGATGATGTTTCTGACAATTAAAATGCAGCCACAGCATCATGTTGAAAGAGTGACATGGATGCTTTGACAATCTCTTCCGTGTCCGAAAGGTATCCTCCAGCTGTTTTCTGCTTGTTGTGAGTGCAAGATTCCTTCTGAGTAGCGCGTAGGTTTTGGCTGCCCTGCCACATCTCCAACAGGTTGTGGACCTTGGAGAGTCTGTGCAATTGTCTATCCTCCCCCTCTTTGTTCATTTCCGAGTCGTTTTCTGTGTTTGTCTTATCCAATCCTGGGTTGACGCCTGCCAAGATGCCGTTATTGGCTCGAGCAAACTGCCTTACAATGACGTGTTCATGAAATATCTCGCCTGTGGTTTTGGAGTTCCTCCAGGCGATATCATCTCGCCCAAGGGAAAAACTGGCCTCCACTCTGACGACATGTGGAATGATAGAGAAAATGTCACAGGACACATTGGAGAGATCGGCGTACTTTGAGTGCGTTTCCTCATGTTCACACCACCAGTCGGTTATGTCCGGTATCCAACATTTACTGCTAATCTCCATCGGGTCGGAGTGGTAATCATTGAGATTTGGATTAATTTGTCCACAGTTCTTGGGTGCCTCAGGCAGTGAATTCAAATAGAGCCTGGCGGCGGACAATCAGCGTGCTGTGCGATCACTTTCTCTAGGAGTCGTTTCGGCCTCAGTGTTAGCGATCAAGTATTCTGTATCATCAGTGGACAAATCATACGGATCGAAGGATGATTGACCGGATCCTGGAGCCGTCAGGGACAGAACGAGATTGTTGCTCGGCACACTTTCGGGTTTATCGAACGGCACAGATCTCAGTTTGGCACAGTATTCATTCTCCACATACTTCAGAAAGACATCCTGGTAATGTGTATTGGACGATGTTTGGTTCTCAGGATTGACAACCATCCCCTTGTCTCGCTGCCTAAATGATCGCAACGTCCTGACAGGATCAAGGATGTGGAGAAATCAGCTGCATACCTGTCTGTGGAGTCACGTCAGCATAGTATTTGGTCACATTCTGTCGCGCTAACTTCACGGGAAAGAACAAGTCTGACTACCATCGAGTCTTCTTGTTAGCCAAAGCTCGCATGACGCCATTCATATGATTGAACATGTCATTGTAGACAGTGATAACATGATGCAGTTTGACTGTATGCCTCTTCGACAACCACAGGGTCTAATATCGGAATGGCCTCAAAACTTTGATGACGTACTTGACAATGGTCCATTCATCCTGTGATGTGAAGAGTGGGCAGTAATCACTGTATGTTGCATTTTGGAGCTAGACACAGGTGGATTCTACTGATCGGTTGGCTCGCTCAAGCAACTCCAGTGTCGAGTTCCAATGTGTCTTCACATCCATAATATTTAGTACAGCGATGCGGACTTTGGCTTTTTGACAGCCTTCAACGCACACATTTTGACAACATGGTGTCAGCGTAATCAATACAGCAAACATTCTCTGCAATATGAAGGTCAGGTTCAGGACTGTCAAACTATCTTGAAATATGTACTGTCGCAATTATCTTTGCTAAACCTGGTCTCATGGCCGACACATTGTTGATTCATGAATTGCCCTCTTTTTGAAGTCCTTAACTGTTCCCAATGTCTGTGCTATCATTCTCTCGAAATTGCTGATCGCGTGCATGGGCTTCCCAAGACTTGGTGCGGCCTTTTACACCCAGACTGCTCATGAATGCACCTTTATGCAGTTGTATGACGTGCGCCATGCATGGTATGTGGTTCCTCAATGCAGGCCACTCGATTTCGGTGGCCTCAAGTTTTGATTGCACCTCGGGAGTCATAGAGTAATTGGAGGAAGCATTTTCGGTCGTAATTCCTAGCGATCGGCTGTTGGTAATCTCACAATGATCAAGCGCGTCCATCAAATGTACGGCTAGCCCTGCTCCAGTATGGCGGCCGTTGACCTATCATCATCGATTAGTTTTCGAAAACGGAAAGGAATAGGCAATCAATCTCATCAACAGTAAGTTGTACCTCACTCAATGCCCAATTTCGATCCTTATAGTAAGCAATGACTGACATCATGGCTAGTTTATTTGTTGATGTCCATCCATCCAACGCTAAACTAACTTTACATCGTGACGGCAGTTGCTTCTTAATGCCATCCACAGTCGGTGTGTATTTGTTCCGGCAAATGTTGCTAAGAGTCGTGGTGGATGGCCGCACTTGGTCCCTTTGTAATGCTTTGAATGACCGTCTTAGCTCGAGATTTGATAAAAGGTTTCAAGCAATTTGAGCCGAATCCAAAACTAACAGGACGCAGCGATTCCACATGTCTTGGTGAAATTCGGAAGTTTTATAGTCCTTAGCTGCCAGTCAAGAGCATTGTGTCTGTCATTTCAGTCAATATGGATCAACCTAGATGTCAAATATCATTTTCCTTTGCAAACTTACTACTGTAATTACTCGACTTCCTTGCCTCTTCAGGATGGCCAAAGCTGTTTCAACGACCGTCGAACTAGTCAATTCAGTAACTCCCGACACTGTTAATTCGTTTAACTTTGCAATGTGAGCCTTTGCCAGCAAGTGTTTCCCAATTGATCTGGTTCCATGTTCTGATGGATGGCGAAGAACTTGATGACAAACGATACATATTATTCTAGTGCTGGTGGTCTTCTCAATTGCATAGTTCAATTGAAATTGCCATGAGGTCGCATGAGCGGAATTATTCCAAGCTATAGGACGCTTCAAGCCTACATCCATTGAAGCCCACCAAGCATTGAAGATGATTTGTAATGTGAGGTTGCTCAAATCACGAATAAAGACACAGTCATTTTTGGAAGTGATCACAACCTCTACCAATGAGATATTCCAAGATTTGAATCTGACATGGGAGTAGGAATTACGAAGGTGTGTAATCCGACTCGAGAGTTCTATGAAAGTTACGTTATAGTCAAGCAGAATGCAGGTTCTCCAATATTGACTCCAAAGCTGCAAGCAAAAAAATCAGATCTTGGAGATATTGCATGCATATTTGCGATGTTGTATACAAGGACATTTTGAAAAGACTGACCAGGTCAAACTGAATTCTGTAACAACGCAATGCAGTTCATTGCTCGGTAGCGTATCAAGCCCCCACCAAGAGTGTTGATGCTTCATGGGCGCTCAATTGTAAGAGGCGGATGCACTATTGTCACAAGCATTGTCGCCAATACAGGCTGCCGATAGGTTGATTGTGGGTCAATTCCGTTCCATACCTCTTTGAATATCCAGGATGCAACATCAAAGATCGTTGACACGCTGTGGATGCTGATTTTAGGACATAGTTACAATGTCGTCGCAAGCATTTATGCCTAGAATGGCGGCCAATTGTTTGATTATTGATAAATGTGGTTGCACAGCACCTGGATTATCAAAGATGCAAGGCCTCACATCATGGACGCTCTGCTGATGCTCATTTTTACGACATATCAGCAAGGTTGTCGCAACCATTTTTGCCAAGACAGGCAGCCGATATTTTGATTATGGGATATGTCGCCACACAGCCCTTAGATCTTCCCAGATGCAATGCCTAAAATCGTTGACGCTCCGTTGATGCTCATTAATATGGCCTAGTTACGATGGCATCGATGACATTTTTGCATAGAAAGGCAGCCGATGGATCAAGTAAGGATAAATGTGTTCGTGAAGCCCCTCGATTATCCAAGATGCAAAACATTACATCGTCGACCCTCCTTTGACGCTCATTATTGGGACATAGAACAGGAGTTGTCGCAACCATGTCTATCTACAAAGGCGGCCGATCGTTCGATTATGGGTTCATGTCGCCGCACAGTCTTCGGATTTTCCATGATGAGAGCCCAAAAGTAATTCACGCTCCATTGACGCTCAGTTTCAGGACATACCAGTGATGTTATCACAATCATTTTTGCCTTGAGATGTGGCTGATAGTTTGAGTATGAGTTAATGTTGCCACACAGCCCTTGGATTGTCCATCGTGCAAGGCCAAATCATGTTGACGGTGCTTTGATCCTCATTTGTAGAATGGGTCAACAAGCGTGTCAATCGCCTTTTCCGCTATAACTCTGACCAATTCACTCCCTTTGGAGGGATGCCACAATGCAGCCTTTTGATTATCGGATGTATAAGACTAACAATCGTTGACGCTCTGTTGACGCTCATATTATTCACATCAAAACAGCTTTCATACACTCAATAATGTGATCCAAGGAATTGTATACTCATCATTGACATCCAATATTGCGCATCTAAGTAATATCATTTGCATCCAGGAGCTTTGTGGCCTCTCAATTTCTGATCGTCCACTATCCATATTATCTAAGTGGGAGATGACGTGGCCCTATCACATTCATGCACTTTCGGCTAGCACTTCATGGCATGTAGATCATTTCACTAGATTTTGGTAAATATAGCTTGACTTCCTCACGATTCCTCATGCATCTCCATATCCTCGATTTCCGTCATGTACCGTAAGCAGTTGTAAATATCTCAACCATGTGCACCAGGTTTGTGCAGAGAATTGGGCAGTTGAATGCATGGATGACTGCAGCATGACGGTAATCATTCAGACAGATTTGTATTGAGCACTGACTGCCCTTGCTATGATGTGTATGACATCACTCACTTAAATTTCGTCAGCATACTTTGTCCCAAATATAGCTTTGGGTTCATCACTTAACAGGAATTAGCAAACAGAACTCGGACATATCGGCCGTCTTAGAGCCTGATTAGGATAGTAGAACTTCCGCATGGTGCGTTGGACCATTGCACATGCATGGACGTATTATCAGGTCTTACAATATGGTCACTGTAACCAACAGAATGCTCACACGGACCAAAATTAGTACACAAACTGCTTTTCACAGAGTTATGACGTCAAAAATATGCATTTGCATCTCTATTGCTCCGATTACACAGGAGCCGTCACCATGTTTTCCTCCCAATCCGATTTCTGTATGGTGATAAGCTGGGGACTCCACATGCAGGGGTGAAAGCTTACGAAATCAACAGGCTGCACATTCTGACTGATTGATGAATCGAGTTTTGCGGTGGGCGCTGGACTGGATAAACTCATGTTCGACTGCGGCTTCCAAGAACGTAGCCCAATATGACCACTTCCTGGTCGAGAAGTGCCTTGCAGCATTTGCGATATTCTGGGGACAATGTCAATACACTCCATCACCTCTCCATATGTTGTCTGTGCAGGTGCAGCTGCATCATCATCCGTTCACAGTTTGACAACCGCCCGAACCCGCAACTGGGATGTGCAGTACATCTTATCTCTTTCGCGGAAGTGGTCGGCCTCCTCCTCCCATCCAGGTTGTGTCACTTTGTCAAGCCATATCTGCTTCTGCCGAAACCTCTCCATGTGCTGCTGTACGGATTTGGAGATTGTGTGCATCACCCAGCTGGGTTCATCATCCTCGCTCAGCTTGCCCTGCTCTGTCTCTTCATCTTCCCCATCTTCCCCATCCTCCCCATCATCAGAACTTGCAAGATCACTCAGAGTGTCTCTCGTAGCAACCATCATCTCCTCAAAAGTCTGGTTCAACTCTCCGTTCGTCAATCCCGGGTTTTCAGCTTTCCTTGTTTCTTCCTGCTTCTGCTGAACTGCTGCCTCTGAATCTTTAACTCCCTTTGTTGCCCAAGAGATTTCTGTCTCAACATAATCCATGTTCCATCTATCTTTCCCGTCATTGCTTCAGAAGGGTGTTTCTCGTCAGTTTACGCCTGCAAGCATCTTTTTCAATCGCAAGCTGCACAACGCCCCAAGAGCTCGAACACTTTCTTCTTCCAAACCGCTCTTGCCTTCATTCGCTCGATGACATCGTTGTGTGGACTGCTTTGTCGATTTGCCATATTAGTCCACTGGAAGTGGCGCAGAGTTCTATTTCGGAGCCTTGACCATTGTAGTTTACGTTGACTTTGTTGTTGGGCAAGATGTTGGATGTTGCAAGATATGGACAATATGGAGGCAAGATGAGTCTTTTATGTCAAGGTTGGTACATTCAATCATCTTGAACAAAGCAAAGTCTGCCTTGTGACTGTCAATAAGTTGGGACAATTTAGGTTAACCGTACAACATGACGTGATCGTTAGCGTCAGTTTCATGTAATATCCCGGGGATATGTTGGGACAAACATCAGCAGACATCCTTTCCCTCGAACAATGTCCTAGGGATATCTGACAATGATGCAAATTCGGCTGTCATACTCCGTAATGTATCCCTGGAAACAAACACACCGCAACCAACCAATTTGTTGCATATCGCGGGGTGGTGGCAAACTCCTGCAACTTGCATCCACCTGCAGCAGGATAGATCTTCATCAGCAAAATGTATTTTAGTCACTAGAAGACTTCAGGAGTGTTGGAGAGGATGTGGAGTGTAAACCGAGATGCATCAATTCCAGGGGAGTATCAGAACCTAGGAGGGCAATCCGGGCGGCCTTCAGATCAACTGGGATCTCTGGCGACTGGTACAGGAGTACCATGGGAATGATTGTGATGAGTTGGGGAACATCTCGGAGCGCCGGAGAGAACTGTGGGTGCACCTGGTAGTGCCTGGGAGCGCCGACGACAAGCCAGGGAGCACCTGGGAGTGCCGGCCACAAGCCTGGCAGCACCGACGACAAGTCTGGGAGCACCTCGAATCACAGTACAGCAGTCTGGGAAAGACAACATCTTCTTTGGGAACGCTGCTGGTGCGCCTGGAAATCAAAGCTACTACTTATCGTTCAATGATTTTCAAAACTCATGTATTCAGTTTGTATTCTCATCTATGTATCTAGGTATCTATGTATCTATATAGCTACCCATCTACACACAGTCTATCTGGACTGGCTGCAGGTGGTGCTTAAGAGCAATTCGAGGTGTGTCTGAAAATGACAACCGAGTGAACTCAGAGATACACTCCAAGGCCGTGATTGAGCAAGTTTGGAGATGCACTTGGAGGTGGTAATGGAGCGTATTTAGAGATACACTTGGAGGCCCTGATCGAATGAACATAGAGACGCACTCCGAGATCGTGATTGAGCGAGTTTGGGGATGCGCTTGGAGGCCATGATAGATCGAGTTTGGAGATACACTTGGTGCCCGTGATCAAGCGAGTTTGAAGATGCACTTGGAGGCCGTGATTGAGCGAGTTGGGAGATATGCACTTGGAAGCTGTAATCGAGTGAGTTTGGAGATGCACTTGGAGGCTATGATCATGCGACGTTGGAAGCCGTAATCGAGCGAGATAAGAGGTTCATTTGGCGGCCATGCTCGACGGAGTTTCGAGATGCACTTGGAGGCCGTGATCGAGCGAGTTTGGACATATGCACTTGGAGGCCATGATTGTGCTAACTTCGAGGCCGTATTGGAGCGAGTTTGGACATACACTTGGAGGCCGTGATCGAGTGTGAATGGCGGAGTACTTGGAGGCAGTCTATGAACTGTGCACATGGTGCTGAGATTCTATTCATCAGTTAGTTAACTCGCAACAGTGGGAATGTGACAATGTGACTTCACCTTTGGGCCCCGATGGAGAGCTGGCTGATGACAGTTGATCATGTAGGGAGGCACGCCAGAAGCTGAAGCTACATTCAGGAATCAATCTGTAATCATGAGAAAGAATGGAAGGCAAAAAATCTTGCGTGGATACTGTACTCGGTGTATGCTGTACTCGGTGTATGCTGTACTCGGTGTATGCTGTACTCGGTGTATGCTGTACTCGGTGTATGCTGTACTCGGTGTATGCTGTACTCGGTGTATGCTGTACTCGGTGTATGCTGTACTCGGTGTATGCTGTTCTCGGTGTATGCTGGTCTCGGTGTATGCTGTTCTCGGTGTATGCTGTTCTCGGTGTATGCTGTACTCGGTGTTTACTCTTGATCATGGCATGGTGAGATGAAGAGGGATGACTTAACTTTGTGTTCTTGGGATGATGGTAGAGTTATGGACGAGAAAGAGGGAGATGGGTGATGAAGATGAGAATGATGTGGAGGATACGAGTGGATACACGAAATGAGGGGTACAACTTGCCTCATTTGTTTGGGAAGACCTCGTATCAGTGTAATTACACGCCAAATCGGGACTTGTACCTGCCATCCCGGGGATGGTAAATTGACTCCCACACGAAATTCTCCAAGTCTCAGTTTGGCATGTAGAATTCCCCCATCTCTTCTCATCTCTCTTTCTCGTCCTCATCTCTACAATCACCTAAGAAGACAAAGTTAAGTCATCCCTCTCGATCTCTCCATGTAATGATCATGAGTTAACACCAAGTACAGCATACACCAAGTACAGCATACACTGAGTACTGCATTCAGCGAGTGCAGCATACACAGAGTACAGCATACACCGAGTACACCATACACCGAGTACTGCATACACTCAGTACTGCATACACTGAGTGCTGAATACACCGCGTACTGCATCATCCCAAGATCGACTGTCTCCCGCTCCCTGCCAGTCTCTCATCACTCGGCAAACCATGTTGTACTCCATTCAGTACATTCCCACAATTACGAGTTAACGAATGCATAGAGTCTCAGCTCCGGTCGAGCCTCCCTCCTGAACTACCGCCTCCAGATTGCCCACCTCCAAGTACTGCTTCAATCTCGCTCGATCATGGGCTCGAAGTGCATCTCCAAAATTGCTCGATCATGGCCTCCAAATGCATGTCCAAACTCGCTCGATCACGGCCTCCAATTGTATCTCCAAACTCGCTCGATTACGGCCTCCAAGTTCGCACCATCATGGCCTCCAAGTGCATATCTTCAAACTCGTTCTATCACGGCCTCCAGGTGCATCTCCAAACTTGCTCGATCACGGCCTGCCAGTGCATCTCCAAACTCAGTCAATTATGGCCTCCAACTATATCTCCAAACACACTTGATTATGGCCTCCAAGCGCATCTCCATACTTGTCTGATCATCGCCTTGGAGTGTATCTCTGAGTTCACTCAATCACGGTGTGGTGAAATGGTGGAGCTAGCAGAATAATAGCCCATCATCAACACTCCGCGGCACCTCGCATGGCATCCAAACAGAATTCAAGAGAAAGAGCGGTTCTTGCTAGAGGAGTGTAGGAGGAGGGTGAGAGGATATGACGGAATACCCAGCCATGATGAACCACACAAATGGAGTGGATCTATGAATGCTTGGGAAGAGTGCATGAGGAACCACACATATCGCGTGGGTCCCGGAAAGCTCGGCAAGAGTGCGTGAGACCATGAGCTGGGAAAGACAGAGTGTGTATTTCATATAATGAGATGATGTCTATCTACCCCGGGGTCTGCCAAAATGTATACTCCCTGTCGCTGAGTCCATCTCCGTATGTACATTGATTGAGAGATTTAGATAATACATGCCATTGAATGATGTAGCGAATCTTGTGACTGTAACAAAGACGAATATGATTAATGAACTTCCGTGTGGTTGCGGAACTCGAAGATCCACTGCTGTGTGAATCTGGCACCAAGTCTCCCGAAGAGCTTGCACAGAGGTCTCAGCTGCTCTTGATGTCTGCTGCTGATCTGCGCAGAGGTCTCCGATGCTCTCGAAGTCTCCCGCAGACCTGCGCAGAGGTCTCCGCAGCGCCAAAATTTGACTATCCTAAAAGTCAAATCTCGGAGCACCTGAGAATGCTCTTGCAGAGTCTGAGAGCACTGTGCGAAGCTCCAGGGGGGCCTGGAAGCATCCGGCAGTACTTAGAAACACTGGGGAGGGCTACCGGAGAGTCTGGGAGGTTTGGGTGTGGCTTCTGGACCGATTTACATTTTGCTGATGATGAGTATAACACACACTTTGGTTTCTACTTATTCCATTCTGACATGACGCTAACTATATAGTCCTCAGGAGTTTCCACTTCTTTCCGTTATCATTGTCCTCTCCTTTTCCACACCGGCAAACCATGGATACACAACCCCCTCAGCCAGGTGAGAGCGGATCCGACTCAAGCTCATTGCCGGGTGCTAAATCAAATACGCCACTCATTGCCACACCGCAAGAACGCAGACACCAGTTAGTCCACCGCAACGCTGCCAATCCTGCCTCCAACATTACGACCCAGGATGCACATTTGAAAAATGTCTGAAAGACCGGAAGAAACAACTATAAGACGCACCATGCAGTTGCATGTGATTATATCTATAACGAGGTGAATGGCCGCCAATTAACTGCATACTGTATAGCGGGTGTGAGTTGGGAGCTACATACTCAGTTTATCGCTGCCCGTGATGGGAAACCTCCATGGTCGACCAAGGAATTTGTCCGCACAGTCCGCGAAATGGAACATCATGATGTTTTCAACGCTGTGATGTTTGGGGACATATTTCCTGCTAAGCATCCCCGAAAGTAGACAAAACTGGCTCTAATCACCTTAGAGCAGGCTACAGAAGCGTATATGGTTGAGGTAATAGCTGAATCCCATTGTTTGAAGCAGCAACTAATTTCTTGAAGGTTTTCAACATGTCTGCTACTATGGCAGGGCAAGGAGGTCAGGTACAGCTGGAACAGTCCAACATGCGCCTGGCCTTGAATATGGCCAAAATGACCAATGAACGTTTTCTGCGTGCCACGATAGAGAAAACGCAATACCTGATCAAGAAATGTCGCACCGCAGTCCGAGAAGAGATGATGCGGGGAGTTGAGTTTCCTGGCCATACAATCGTAAATGCTGCGATAGACGGTCACCCGGCTTTGCTTCATCACAACCACACAGCCAGGTGCCTTCCTTGCCATAATTGCACCCCCAAGAATCCGCAGAGAGGAAGGTGACGGAATGGAAAAAGTGCACCTCCACCCGACCGATGCAGACAGCCAACTCCAGAGCCATCGCGAGATCTGCCAGGAACTCCAACCGCCCTAATCAGTGACAATTCCGGGGTTCAACGGTCCCAAATCAACAATTTGCTGGCCGGATATGTGGATTCACATACCGCTCATCCGTGCGCCGAATTTTTTATACTTGATGCATATTCCCAGGATAGCCATCAGGATACAGATTTTGATACAGATATGCTGCCTGATGAACGCGCATCCACTGGTTAATACACTATCTGCCATGTGTAGTGTTAGCAACGGTTCCATCTTTGGAACCGGCCAGTTTTATAGGTCAGCGTGGCAACGGCCTTATCACATCAAAAATCGACGATTATTCAAGTGAACTGCCCAATCAAGTCCACCAATATCAATCAGACAATTTAGTGCTTGGTATGTGAATTATGCAACATTGCATGGCGCATCATTTGATGGTCTCCGATTTTCGATATCATCAAAACTGAGCAAGCGGTGGCGCAAAAACATCGCTTTTGGACCAAAAATGACTGTATTTTCAAAGCCACTTGCTGAGTTCTAAAGATATCGAATATTGGAGACCACCAAAAGATGCACCATGGAAAGCTGCATATTTCACATACCAAGCTCTAAATAATCTGATCAATATTGGTGGACTTAATTGAGGGAACCGTTTGGCAAAAACCGGAACCGAACCGACCGGTTCCGGGTTTGCTTCGAACCACTATAGTAGAAACGGTCCGAAAATGGAACCGTTGCTAACACTACTCAAGGGTTGATTTTACTTCCCCAGTCAATGAGTAATCAGTGGAAGCATTATCAGTCGTAATTCCAGGTTAACAGCTGTTGTCAAGCTCAAAACGATTAACATGAGCAAAAATGTATTGTAGTCAGTGGGAACTTCCAGGAATGTCTGAGAGAATGTGGAGTGTAAACTTAAATGCGTCAATTCCAAGAGAGTATCAAACCCTAGGAGGGCATTCCGGCCAGCCTTTGGAGCAACTGGGATCTCTGATGACTGGTACAGGAGTACCATGGGAGTGATTGTGATAAGTTTGAGAACACCTCAGTGTGCCAGAGAGACCTTTGGGAGCACATGGCAGCACCTGGGATCGCCGACGACACGCCTGGGAGTGCCGATGATAGGTGTGGGAGTGCCGACGTCAAGCCTGGAAGCACCTGGAAGCACCTCAAATTACTATAGAGCAGTCTGGGAAAACGAACATCTTCATTGGGAACGCTGCTGGTTCGCATGGAAATGATTGCTACTACTTATTGTTCAACGATTTTTACAACTCATGTATTCAGTTTGTATTCTCATCTATGTATCTATATAGCTACCCATCTACACACAGAATATCTGGACTGTCTCCAGGCGGTGCTTGACAGCAATTGGAGGTGCGCCTGAAAATTACAATCGAGTGAACTCAGAGATACACTCAAAGGCCTTGATCACGCCAGTTTGGAGATGCTCATGGAGGCGGTAATCGAGCGTATTTGGGGATACACTTGGAGGTCATAATCGAGCGAGTTTGGAGATACAATTGGAGGCCATCATTAAGAGAGTTTGGAGATGCACTTGGCGGCCCTAGTCATGTGAGTTTGGGGATGCACTTCGAGGGTGTGATCGAGCGAGCTCGGAGATACCCTTTGAAGCCCTGTTCGTGTGAACTATGAGATGCACTCCAAGATCAGAATTTAGCAAGTTTGGAGATGCACTTGGGGGCTATGATCATGCGAACCTGCAGGCCCGAATCGAGCGAGGTTGACGTTACACTTGGAGGCCGTGATCAAGCGAGATTGGAGTGCACATGGAGGCCATGATCGAGCAAACTTGCAGGCCATAATAGAAAGAGTCTGGTGATACACTTGGAGGTAGTGATCAAGGGAGTTTGGAGATGCACTTGGAGGCCGGAATTGAGCGAGTTTGGAGATACACTGGGAGGCCGTATGTAAGGGCACATACGCCTGTGTTCGGCCTCATAAGTATACGTGTGGTAATAATAGGAATATGGTTGCAAACGTGGATGCGAGTGATAGTAGATGTAGATGTATGCATAAGATTATCGCCAGAGATGTGACACTTGTGGCGAGCCAACTATATAGAATGGCCGTTACCCGGCCCAAGTCACGTGCCGCCGTGACAACGTAATCGAGCGAGATTGGACAAGTACTTGGAGACGGTCGATGGATGGCACGCCGGGTGCTGAGATGCAAATCATCAGTTTGTCAACTTGCATCCGTGCGAATGTGACAAGGTGACCTTCCCTTTGAGGTATCATGGAGAGCTGGCTGATGGCAGTTGATCATGTAGAGATGCATGCTGGAAGCTGAAGCAACATTCGGGGGTCAACTCGTGCTCATGAAAATGAGGGGATGTCAAATGATATTGCGCGGATACTGTACTCAGTGTATGCTATACTCAGTGTCAACTCATGATCATGGCATGGAGATGGGGGGAGGGATGACTTGATTTTGTGTTTTGTGATGACGATTGAGTTGTGGACGAGAAAGAGAGATGACGATGACGATGAGAACGATGAGGAGGATCAGAGCGGATATGAGATATGAGGGGTACGATATGCCTGTTTGAGTTGGCAAGACCTTGTATCGGTGTATTACACGCCGAATCGGGACTAGTACCTGCGGCATAGGGGCAGGTAAATTGACTCACACACACAATATCCTCTCACGTCGCGGTTGCTCATGATGAATTGTCCAATCTCGTCTTGGCTCTCTTTCTTGTCCTCAACTCCACCATCAGCTGAGATCACGAAGTTCAGTCATCCCTCTCTATCTCTCCATGCCATGATCAAGAGTTAACACTGGGTACAGCATACACTCAGTACAGCATACACCAAGTACAGCATACACCAAGTATAGCATACACCAAGTACAGCATACACCAAGTACAGCATAGACCAAGTACAGCATGCACTGAGTACAGTACACACTGAATACTGCATACACGGCATAGTGTATCATCCCAACATCGACTGTCTCCCGCTCCCAGCCAGTGTCTCATCTCTTGGCAGACCATGTTGTACTCAATCCTCTACATTCCCACAATTACATGTTAACCAACAAATAGAGTCTTAGCTCCCGTCACGCCTCCCTCCCAAACTACCGCATCCAGATTCACCGCCTCGAAGTACTGCTCCAATCTCGCTCAATCATGGCCTCCAAATGCATCTCCAAACTCACTCGATCACAGCCTCCAAGTGCATCTCCAAACTCGCTCGATCATACTAGCCTCCAAGTGTATCTGCAAACTCGCTTGATTATGGCTTCCAAGTTCGCACAATTACGGCCTTCCAAGTGCAACTCCAAAGTTGCATGATTGCGGCCTCGGAGTGTATCTGCAACCTCGTTCGATCACAGTCTCCAAGTGTATCTCCAAGCTCACATGATTAGGGCCTCCAAGTTTGCACCATCACGGCCTCCAAGTGCATCATCAATCTCGCTCTATCACAGCCTCCAAGTTTATCTCCAAACTTGCTCGATTCCAGCCTCCAAGTTTGCACCATCACGGCCTCCAAGTGCATGAATAAAATCGCACTATCACAGCCTCAGAGTGTATCTCAAAACTCGCTAGATTTCAGCCTCCAAGTTCGCATGACTACGGCCTCCTAGTGTATCACCAATCTCGCTCCATCACAGCCTTCAAGTGTATCCCCAAACTCACTCCATTTTGGCCTCTAACTTCACAAGATCACGGCCTCCCAGTGCATCACCACACTCACTCCATCACAGCCTCCAACTGTATCTCCAAACTCGCTAGATGATGGCCTCCAAGTTCGCACAATTACGGCCTCCCAGTGCAGCTACAAACTGGCTGGATGACAGCCTTCGAGTGAATCTCTAAGTTCACTTGATCACGGTGTGGTGAAATGCTGGAGCTATACTGCAGACAGCCGATCATCGACACACCACCTCACCTCACATGGCATCTGAAGGGAATTTGTGAGAAAGAGCGGCTCTGGCTCCAGTAGTGTAGGAAGAGGGTGAGAGGATATGGTGGGATACCCGGCCATGATGAACAACACAAATTGTGCGGATCTGTGAAAGCTCAGCAACAGTGCATAAGAGCAAGAGCTGGGAAACATAGAGTGTGTATTTCGTATAATGCGATGAGGTCTATCTACCTCAGGGTCTTCCAAATCTATACTTCCTGTCGCTGAGTCCATTTCAGTTATCCCTGTATCTCCGTACGTATATATATAGAGATACTTAGACAATACATGCCATATCATGATGTTGCAAATCTTGTGACCGTAACAAAGACGAATATGATAGACAAAATCCCTTCTGGTTGTGGAACCCTTAGAACCACTGATGTGAGAATCTGGCATCAAGTCTCCCGCAGAGTGTCTGCTGAGGTCTCAGCTGCTCTTGATGTCTCCTGCAGAGCTGTGCTCAGGTCTCAGCTGCTCTCAAAGTCTCCTGCAGTCCTGTGCAGAGGTCCCAGCTGCTCCAAAATTGGACTATTCTAATAGTCAAATCTCATAGCATCCTGAATTCACCTCCATAACTGCAGGTGCTTTCAGGAGCACCTGTGAATGCTCTTGTAGAGTCTGAGAGCACTTTGCAAAGCTCCAGGGGGGGTTGGGAGCATCTGGATGTACTTAGATCCACTGGTGAGGGCTACTGGAGTGTCTGGGAGGTTTGCCTAAGGCGTCCGGACCGATTTACATTTTACCGATGAAGAACTTCCTTCAAATGTATGGCAAGCCATGCTCCAGTATGTGGACCCTTGACCTATAATCACTAATTAACTTTGGAAACAGGAAATCAACAGGCTATCAACCTCATCGAAAGAGAGTTGTACTTCTTGCAATGCCCAATTTCGATCCATATAGTAAGCAATGACTGACATTATGGCCAATTTATTTGTTGATGTCCACCTGTCTAAAACTAAGCTAACTTAATTTCTTGATGGCAATTGCTTCTTAATTGCATCCACTGTCAGTGAGTATTCCCTCCGGCAAATGTTGCTCAGGGTGTTCGTGGATGGTAGCACCAACTCGCTGTGGAATGCATTTACTGGCCGTCGTAACTGTTGGTGTGAAGTAGTGTTCCCTGCAAGATGAGTCGAAACAAATCTTATCTTGAGGTAGCAATTCCCGGTGTCTTGGTGAAATTCAGCAATTACAAAGTCCTTAGCAGCCAGTTTGGAGCGTTTTGTCCGTCAATTGTATCAATATAGATCAGACCTAAATGTTGAATATCAATTTTCTGTGCATACTTACTATTGTAATTCCTTGACTTCCTTGTCCCTTCAGTATGGCCAATGCTGGTTCATCGACTGTTGCACATGTCGATTGGGACACTTTCAACTCAGTTGATTCATTGAACCTTGCGATGTGTGCGATTGCCAGCAAGTGTTTCCCCATTGAGCTGGTCCCATGCTCTGATGGATGGCACAGAACTTGATGACAAACAATATATATGACACCAGGGCTGCCTGTCTCTTCGATTCCACAGTGCAAATAGAAACGCCATGAAGGTGTGTGTCAGGAATGATTCCAAGCAATAGAATGTATCGAGCCCTGATTCATCGAAGCCCACCAAGTATGGAATATGATTTGTAAAGCAAGGTCACTCAAATCACGAATAAAGACACGTTCATTTTTGGAAGATATCATAACTATTAGCAACAAGGTATATAATGATTGTGAATCTGACATGGTGGTACGTATTTGAAAGCTGCGTAATCTGAGTTGAGACACTAGCAAAAGTTACATCATTGTGGAGTTGAATGCTGGTTCTTGAATATTGACTCTAGAGCTACAAGTAAGAAAAAACTATGACCTATAAGATATTGCATACATAGTTGTCAAGATGTATTCAAAGATATATCGAGAAGACTGACCATTAAAAACACAATTTCGGAATGATGCAATGCAGTTCATTGCTGAGTAGCTCACTGCGCCCCATAACAACTGTTCAAGCTTCGCTGACACTTGATTTCAGGATGCGGTTGCGATATTGTTACTATCATTTTTGCACTTACAGGTGGCCAATACTTCGATTATGGGTTAATGGAGTTGCACAGCCCTTTGTTTATCCAAGATTCAAGACCAAAAGTCGTTGACGCTCCATTGACTCTCATTTTTAGGAGGTGGTAGTGATATTGTCAGTTTTTTTTTTCCCATACAGGCAGCCAATATTTTGATTATAGGTTGATGTCTATGCACAGCCCTTGGTTTATACAAGTGGCAAAACCAAAAATCGTTGATGCTCCATTGAAGCTGATTGTGCGGAGATAGTCATGATGTTGTTGCAAGCATTTTTGCCTAGAAAGGCTGCCAATACTGTGATTGTGGGTTAATATCATTGCACAGCACTTGGATTATCCAGGATGCAAGGCCAAAAATTGATGATGCTCCGTTAATGCTGATTTTTAGCACGAGGCAACCAGCCTGTCCATTGCTCTGTTACCTATAAAGATGACCCATACTTTGATTTTGGAAGAATGGGACTATCCAGCCCTTTGATTGCTGATAGTGTAAGACGAAACATCATTGACCCTCCATTGACACTCACATCAAACACATTCTCACAGTCATTGTACACTCAATCATTGTGTTCTGAGAATCATATAGTCATTATTGACAACTAATATAGCGTTTCTGTGTATAATCATCTGCATCCAGAAGATTGATGGCCTCTCAATTTCTAATCAACCACTATACACGTCATCAGAGTGATGGATGACATAGCCCTATCACCTTCCTGCGCTTTCGGCCGGCAACCTACAGCATGTGGATCCATCCCCTAGTTTTCAATCAATATCGCCTTACTTCCTCACCTTTTCTCATCCAGCTCCTTCATGTCGATTTCCATAACCTAGCATAAGCAATTGTCAAAATTTTGACCATCTGCACCAGGTCTGTGCAGACCTTTATGCTGTTGGATGGATTGATGAATGCAGCAGGACAGTTGTCATTCAGTAATGTTCGTATTGCACATTGACCACACCTTCCATGACTCCTATGACGTCACTCATTTAAATTTTTTTAGTACTTTTCTTCAATAATTTAGTTTTTGCCTTCTCACTTTACTCCAACAGGTAAGACAATATGAAGTTTACTAGTAGTATTACAGCCTGATTTGGAGTTTAGAACTTCCGCATGGCGCATACAACCCTTGCACATGCACACACAAATTATTATGTCTCAAAATTTGGTTACTGAAATCAAGAAAAAGCTGACACATAGCAAAATTGGTACACAAACAACTTTTCAAATAGATATGTCGTCAAAATTAGCACTTTCCCTATCTATTCCTCTGGCAATGCTGAAACCATCACCAGTTCTTCTTCAAAATCTGATTTTCATATAGCAATTAGCGAGGGAGGAAATACACAGCGGCAACACCTTGCGGGTTTGAGAGAGTTCATTCTCTTGATCGGTGACGAATTGGGCCCCACCTCGGGTGAAAAACATGCTATGCCTTTGTTTGGCTGTTGCTACCCGGAACCTAGCCTCATATGACTACTCCCTGGTTGGGAGGTTCAGTTGCAATATTTGCGATGTTGTGGGGATGATATCAAGAGACTCCATAAGTTCTCCAAATGATGTCGGTGCAGGAGCGGCTGCAATTTCATCCATTTGCAGTTCAACAACTGCTGGAACCCTGAATTGAGTCATGCTGTACTTCCAATCTCTCTCATGGAAGATGTGGGCCGCATCCCCGCATCCCGGCCATGTCTATTCGTCAAGCTTCATCCGCTTCTGCCGGAATCCCTCCATGCCCTGGTGTACCGTTTTGGAGATTGTACCCACCACCCAGCCTGGTTTGTCATCTTTGCTTAGCTTGCCCAGCTCTGTATCATCATCATCCTCATATTTCCCATGTACCTCAGGGTCAGAAATTGCAAGATCACTCAGACTGTCTCCGATAGCAGTCATCATCTCCAGTCATGTTTTCTCAGGCTCTCTGATTGTCAATCCCGTGTTTTCAGCAGTTCTCATTTCTTCCTGCTTCTCGTAAATCGCTGTTGCTGCATCTTAAACACACTTGCTTGCCACCGCGGTTTCACTCTGAACATGATCCTCGATCAATTACTCTTTCTCTTCATTGCTTAACAAGTGTGTTTCTCAGCATTTCTCCGTGGCAAGCTTCTTTTTGGATCACAAGCTGAGCAATGCCCCTGGGGCTGAGACTTTTTCTACTTCCAAGCCACTCTTGTGTTGATTTGCTTGATGATGTGATAGTGTGGAATGCTTTGTCTATTTGCCATATTTGCCTGCTGGAATTGGCGAAAACTCTGTTTTCCGCGCAATCACCTTTGTAGTTTATGATGACTTTGTTGTTGGGTAAAACGTTGGTTGTTGTGAGATAGGGATACTATGCGGGAAATCTGCATCTTTTAAGTCACGGTTGGTACGATCTATCAACGTGAACAAGACAAAATCTGTGTTTTGGCCGTCACTGAATTTGGGATATTAATGCCAACTGTATGACATGACTTGATTATTAGCCTCTGTTTCATGTAAGAACCCTGGAATTTCTTGAGACAAACATCACCTGACGTCCTTTCCCTGGAAGAATTTGCTGTTTAATTCTGACAATCATGATATTTCAGCTGTTGAAGACTTCTATTTATCGCAGTAAACAAGCACCCAACATCAGACCAATTTACTGCAAATTGCGGGACAGTGGGAAACCCCTGCAACCTGTAGCCATACACAGCAGCACTTGTCAAGAGGAGAACGTGCAAGTTGGCTGTTACTTATTCCATTTTGACTTGGAGCTAACTATATATTCTTCAGGACTTCCCACATCTTTTTGTTATCATCTTCCTCTCCTATTCCGCACCAGCAAATCATCACTACAGAAACACCTCAGCAAGGTGAGAGTGGATCCAATTCAAGCCAATCGACACGCGCTCCCTCCAATGCATCAGTGAGTGGCACACAGCAACAATGCCAACACCAGTTAGTCCACCACGAAGCTGCCAATGCAGCCACCAATACTATGACCCAGGATGCACATTTAATAATCATCCGTTAAACTGGAAGCAGCAAGAATACGAAGCAACATGCAATTGGATGTGAGTATATCTATATCATGGTAAATGGCCATCAACAAGCTGTATGATGTACAGCTGGTATACTTAGAGAGCTACGTAACCAATTTATCGCTGCCTGTGATGTAAAACCTCCATGGTCTACCAAGGGTTTCGTCCACACAGTTCGCAGGATTAAAAATCATGATTTCGTCAGCTCTGGGATTTTTGCCGACAAATTTCCTGATAAGTGTCCCCACGAGTGGATCAAAAAGGCTCGGTTGACCTGTATGGAGGCTACAGAAGTGTATATGGTGGAGGTAATAGCCGAATCTCAGTTGTAAAAGAAGCAGCTGATGTCGTGTCAGTTTTCAACATGTCAGCTACTATGGCAAGGCAAGGAGGTCGGGTACAGCTAGAACAGACTGACATGCGCATTGCCTTCAATATGGGCAAAATGGCCACATGAGGGTTTTTGCACCGCGCTATAAAGGAAACACAATACCTGATCAGGAAACCTCACACCAAAGTCTGGAGTACTGTTAGCAACATGTCCAGTTGTTGCCCAGCAGTTCGGTTCGGTTCAGTTCCAGACCCGGCCAGAAGTCCGACCTGCATTGTCTTTGCGGGGTTGCAACACGGACGAGACATAAAGGCGCACTTTTTCGGCCGGGTTAGAACCGGCCCGTGGTTCCATATTACACTTCCTACTGGGCTCAACAATGGTTCCGGACTGTCACTTCGGGTCCAGGTCCGGGTCTAGCTCGAACCATTGCCAAATCGGCGGTCCAGGTTGTCAATCCACCCGAACTGTCAACTCAGGTACGGTTGGATGGTAAACTCCCAACCCATCTGAATTGGGCGGGTTGTCAGCGGGTCACCCAGCGGGTCCTTCCATAGATTCACTCAAGGCTCTTGCTTTTGGAGTATGTGAATAGTATCTTATCAAAATCATGTTTTCAACTACCAAGAATATGTTTTTGCATGCTTTGCAGCGTGCAATATCGATTAATTTGGAATCGGTATTTAACCTTTGAGAACTTGTATTTTTGCCTATCAGGGCGGTCAATATTTCCGTTATGAACGCGGAGATTAGCACGATGCCTTGATTACCAAATATACAACAACTAAAAGTGTTGACGCTCCATTGACGCTCATTTTCAGGATGCGGCAGGGAGCGGGTCACTGTGGCTTTTGCCAGTAAAGGCGGCCAATATTGGATCAATGGACGTCTGCAACCAATTGGAACATAAATTACCCAGGATTCGAGGTGAAAATTGTTGACACTCCATTGATGCTCATTTCAGGATGCGGCAGGGAGCATGTCACTGTAGTTTTTTCCAGTAAAGCCAGCCAATATCTGATGAATGGAGGTCTAAAACCGATCGGAACATAAATTACCCAAGATGCGAAGCTAACAATCGTTGATGATCCATTGATGCTCATTCTCAGGATGCGACAGGGAGCATGTCACTGTAGTTTTTCCCAGTAAAGGCTGTCAATATCTGACAACTGGGTGTCTACAACCAATCAGGATATAGATTACCCAAGATGTGAAGCTAAAAATTGTTGAAGCTCCGTTGACGCAGATTCTCAGGATGCGGCAGGGAGCATGTCGCTGTAGTTCATCCCAGTAAAGACTGTCAATATCTGACAAATGGATGTCTACAACCAATTGAAAGATAGATTACCCAAGATGCGAAGCTAAAAATCGTTGACCCTCCGTTGACGCTCATTCTCAGAATGCGGCAGGGAGCATGTCACTGTCTCTTTGCCTATAAAGGCTGCCAACATATTGGTTATGCATCACAGCTACGAAATTGTTGTTTAATTACTGTACTTACAAAACCACATATCGTTGACGCTCCATTGACGCTCAATTTCATGATGGGGCCGGGAGGGTATTGCAATCTGTTTTTCCTATAAAGACAGCCAATAATTCCTGTATGACTGAATACAACCTATCGGAGGCGTGATTTCCCAGGATGCATGACCAAAAATCGTTGACGCTCCGTTGACGCTCATTTTCATGATGGGGCAGGGAGGGTAATGCAATCTGTTTTGTCTATAAAGGCAGCCAAAAATTCCTCTATGACTGACTACAACCTATCAGAGGTGTGATTTCCCAGGATGCATGACCAAAAATCGTTGACGCTCCATTGACGCTCATTTTGCCATGGCTGTATCCTCAATATGCAATCATTTAATTTGGCACAGTCCATCATTCACATTGTTTTGGCTGCCTTTCTGGCGTTTTTGTTTACTTTGTTCTTGATCACTACGTTGTTCTTTAATAATACATAGATATATTTATTAATAATCCCCAAAATCCCGTGTCTTTCACTCAATGCTCGTCATTAGTTGCAGGATCGTTCAATCCGCTGCTGTTGTCTTCGAAATGATTGTTAGCTGCATTTCCACACCACAGAGAGTGAACTAACCTTCATCAGTCAGCATATCTGGATCAAAATCGGTATCGTTCTCGGTATCCTCATCATCGAAAAATTCCGAACCGGGAACAGCTGTATTCGAATACGTATATCTGGCAGGCAAATTGACGATTTGAGCGGGTTGAACTCCGGGAGTGGTACCGGTTGGGGCGGGTGGCGTGCCGGGCAGTGGTGGAGTCGGCTCTGGAGTCGGCTCTCTGCGTCGGTCTGGTGGAGGTGCACCAGTTTCTTTGTGCCTGCAGAGCGTCTGCAGATTCTTTGCGGTGCCATTTTGGCAAGGAAGGCAGCCAGATGTTTGGTTTTGACGAAGCATTGCCGGGTGTCTTTGTATTGCAGCAATCACCTCTTTGTGCCCAGGAAACTCAACACCCCGCTTCTTCTCTTCTCGGACCTCGGCGTGTGGTTTCTAAATGTGATATTTTGTGTCCTTGATTGCGGTGCGCGAAAAGCCTTCTTTGGCCATTTTGGCCATATTCAACGCCAGGCGCATGTCGGACTGTTCCAGCTGTACCCGACCTGCTTGCCTTGCCATAGTTGCAGACATGTTGAAGACCTACAAGACATTAGTTGCTGTTTCTAACAATGAAATTCGGCTGTTACCTCTACCATATACGCTTCCGTGGCCTCCTCTAAGGTGACTACTGCCTGCTTCGTCCACTCACGGTGATGCTCATCAGGAAATTCATCTGCGAAAATCCCATAGCTGACAACGTCGTGATGTTCGATTTCACGGACAGTGTGGACAAATACCTTTGTTGACAATGGAGGTTTCCCGTTACGGGCTGCGATAAATTCATTACGTAGCTTTCTACGGACACCCGCTGTACGTTATACAGTTAATTGACTGCGCGTTCCCTCGATATGGATATACTCACATCCCACTGCATGCTGCTTCTTATTTTTCCTGCTTCCAGTCTTGTGGACGATTTCTAAATGGGCATCCTGGGTCATATGTTTGGTAGCTGCATTGGCAGCGTCGCAGTGAACTAACTTGTGTCTGCGCTCATGTTGTGTGCCAAGAATGTCCGTATTTGTTGTAGCGCCCGCCAATCGGCCGGTATTCGATCAGCTCTCACCTGGCAGAGGTGGTTGTGTATCCATGATGTGCTGGTGAGAAATAGGAGAGGAAGATGATAATGAGAGGAAGTGGGAAGCCCTGAGGACTATATAGTTAGCTTCTTGTCAGAATGGAATAAGTAGCAGCCAAAATGATCGTTATGCTCAAGATGAATCCTGCTGAGTATGGCTACAAGTTGCAAGGGTTTCTGACCGCCCCGCAATTTGCAAAAAGTCGGCCTGATGTTGTGTGTTTGGTCCCAAGGATAAACCGCGGTGTACGACCGCCGGAATCACCTAATCGCTATATATTAACATCATGTTTAGCGGGGGAAAGGACGTCTGCTGATGTTTGTCTCAAATAATCCCTGGGATATTGCATGAAGATGATGCTAACAATGATGTCATGTTGTATGGTTAGCGTCACTATTCCTGTGTTAGTGACACTCATGAGGGTCATTTTGCTTTGTTCAGGATGAGTAAATGTACCAACCTTGACATAAAAGACGCAGCTTGCCTCCATATTCTCCATAACTTGCAACATCCAACATCTCGCCCAACAACGATTTCCACGCAAACTACAATGGTCAATGCTCCGAATCAGAACTTTTTGCCACTTCAGGCTGGCAGATACCGCAAATCGACAAAGCGGTCAACCCAACGACGTCATCATGCGAATGAAGGCAAGTGCGGCTTGGAAGCAGAGAGAGTCCGAGCACTTGGGGCATTGCACAGCTTGAGATCCAAAAAGAAGCTTGCGGCAGAGAAACAACGGGAAACACACTTCTTAAGCAATGAAGAGAAAGAGAAATGGATTGAGGATTATGTTGAGAGAGAGACCGCTGTGGCAAGAAAGCGAGTTGAAGACGCAGGGGCAGCGGTTCAGCAAGAGCAAGACGATATGAACCATGCTGAAATTGCGGCATTGACGTACAGAGAGCCCAAAAAGACGTTTCAGGAGATGCTGATTGCTATCGGAGACTATCTGAGTGATCTTGCAAGTTCTGACGATGGGGAGGATGGGGAAGATGAGGATGATGAAGAGACTAAGCAGGGCAAGCTGAGCGAAGATGACGAACCCGGCTGGGTGATGGGCACAATCACCAAAACCGTACAGCAGCGCATGGGGAGGTATCAGCAGACGCAGATGAAGCTCGACGAATTGACTAGACCAGGATGGGAGGATGCAGCCGACTACTTCCGTGAATGGGATACGATGTATGGCACATCCGAATTGAGGGTTCCGGCAGTTGTTAAGCCGCAAACGAATAATGACACTCCGGCACCTCCCCCGACAACATATGGAGAACTTATTGAGAGTGTTGACATTGTCCCCGGAATATCGCGAAGGCTGCAAGGGACTTCTTGACCAGGACGGAGTCATATCAGGCTAGGTTCAGTGAAGCCGGAGTCAAAATCAAGCATACTTAGTGGTGATCCAGCTGCGGAGCCCGATTCGTCAATGCTGCTGAAAGCGAAGCCAGTTGAACCAGTAAGCTCTGTTGAACCAGTAAGCTTTCACCCCTGCATATAGCCTCCAGCTAATTACCATATGGATATCTGATTCCGACAAAGAGATGGTGACGGCTCCTGCGTCTGCGGAGGAATAGATATGCAAACTGTAATTCTTGACGTCCGATCGCGGTGAAAAGCAAGTTGTTTCCCAATTTCGCTACTTGTCAGCATTTTCTCGATTTCAATGACAAAATTGTGAGACATCATAATTTGTCTGTGCATGTGCAAGGGTCGAACGCACCTTGTGAAAGTTCTAGCATTCAAATCGCACTGTAAGACGGCCAAAATGTGCAGTTTCTTTCTGCAAGTGAATGTTAAGTGACAATGCAAAAGCAATATTAGTGACGAAATGTGATAACAAAATTTAAGTGAGTGATGTCATACGTGTCACAGAAAGAGCGGTCAGTGCGCATGATGAATCGATCTGAACGACAACTGTCATGCCAAAATCATACATGTATCCAACTGCACAACTCTCCGCACAGACCTGGTGCACATGGTTGAGATATTTGAAATTGCTTCTGGCACGTCATGGAAATCTAGCAGAAGGAGCTGGATAAGGACTGGTGAGGAAGTCGAGCTATATTTACCAAAAACTAGTGAAATGAACCACATGCCATCAATTGCCAGCCGAAAGCGCGGGAATGTGATAGGGCCATGTCATTTCTCTCTCAGATAGCGTAGATAGCAGTTGATCACAAATTGAGTGGTAACAAAACTCCTGGATGCAAACAATAATATATACAAACGCAATACTGGAGGTAAATACTGAGTACATGATTGGTTGCATATAATTATTGAGTGTACAAAGGCTGTTTCGATGTGATTAAGGTGAGCGTCAACAGAGTGTCAACGATTTTGAGTCTTACACATTCAGCAATCAATGGGCTGCATTGTCACATCCTTCCAAAGCGGATGTAGAGGTCGGCGTTATTGCGAAAAAGATAAATGACATGCTAGTTGCCACACCCTGAAAATGAGGGTCAACGGAGTGTCAACAATTTTTGGCATTGCGTCATGAAACATCCAGTAGGCTGCGCAGTTACAGTACGTCATAATCGAGATATCGGCCGCCTTTCTGTGGAAAAATGGTGGTGGCAGCATATCTACTATGTTTTAAAATGAGCGTCAACAGAGTGTCAACGAGTTTTGGCCTGGCATTGTGGAAAATGTATGAGCTGGGCGGCGAGCTCACCCCATAATCGCGCTATCGGCCACCTGTCTAGGATAATCTTCTTGCAACAATAACACTACTATGTCCTAAAAATGAGCGTCAACGACTTTTGGCCTTGTATCAGGTGATATCCTAGGGCTGTGCGGCTACATTGAGCCATAGTCAGATTATCAGCTGCCTTTCTAGGCAAAAACGATTACTACAACATCGCAACTATGTCCTAAAAATCAGCGTCAATGGAGCATCAACGACTTTTGGCCATGCATCTTGGAGAATCCGAGGGCAGTGCGGCGACATTAACTCATAATCAAATTACCGGCCATCTGTCTAGACAAGAATGCTTTCGACAACATCGTCACTATGCCCTCAAAATGAGCGTCAACAGAGCGTCAATGACTTTTGGCCATGCATCTTGGAAAATCTGAGGGCAGTGCGGCGACACTACCACATAATCCAACAATCGGCCGTCATTCTAGGCAAAAAGGCTTTCGACGACATCATCACTGTGCCCTTAAATCCTCCGTCAACAGAGCGTCAACGACTTTTGGCCATGCATCTTGGAAAATCTGAGGGCAGTGCGGCGACATTAACACATAATCGAACTATCGGCCATCTTTCTGGGGAACAATGCTATCGACAACATCGTCACTATGCCCTAAAAATGAGCGTCAACGGAGCGTCAACTATTTCAGGCCTTCCATCTTGGAAAATCAAAGGGCTATGCGACCACAAAGATCTACAATCATACTATTAGCCACCGTTCTAGGCAAATATGCTTACGAGAAGATCGTAACCATGTCCCAAAATGAGCGTCAATGGAGCGTCAACGATTTGTGAGCTGGCATCTTAGATAGTCTAACCGGAATAAAACGCAGATATACCACAATGATTCTATCGACATCCTTTATCGGCAAAAAGGCAAGTGATGATATCGCGTCAGCCTCCTACAATTCGGCGCCCATGGTGCGTCAAGGCTCTGAACGCTACACAGCAACAAACTGCATTATGCCGTTCCCAAATGGAGTTTTACGCGGTCAGTCGTTACAATCTGTCCTTCTATTCAACTTCACAAATATGCATGCAATGTCTTACTGATCTGATTATTGTCCTTCTAGCTGTGCAGTCAATATTTAAGAACCCGCGGTCGGCTTTACTGTATCGTTATTTCCGGCATTCTCTCGAGTTGGAATGCTCAGCCTCCTAATTTCTACCGCCATGTCCGAGACAAAAATCTTTGAACACCTCATTGCTCGATGTTATGATCTCTTACAAAAATCAATGTGTCTTTATTCGCGATTTGAGCGACCTTACATTGCAAATCATCTTCGATGCTTGGTGGGCTTCAATGGATGAAGGGTCGAAGCGGCCTCTTGCTTTGAACAAGTCTAGACATGCGCTGTCGTGGCGATTCTATTTACACTGCGGAATTGAGGAGACCGGCAGCCCTGGCATCATCTGAATCGTTTGTCATCAAGTTCTTCGGCATCCATCAGAACAAGGGACCAGCTCAATGGGGAAACACTTGCTGGCAAAAGCTCACATCGCAAAGTTACACAAATTAACAGAGTCAGAGGTTACTGAATTGACTAGTTCGACTGTGGATGAAACAGCTTTGGCCATCCTGAAGAGGCAAGGAAGTCGAGGAATCACAATAGTAAGTTTGCAGAGGAAAATCAGATTTGATACTCAGTTAAATTCATATTAATTGAAATGACAGACAAAACGTTCCAAACTGACAGCTAAAGACTTTGAAAGTTCCGAATTTCACCAAGACACGTGGAATCGCTACATCATGTTAGGATTTGTTTCGGCACACATTCCATGGAACGCTATATCAGATCATGGGCTACGACGGTCATATAAGGCATTACGCGACGACCTAGTCCTACCGTCAGCTACGACCCTTCGTATCATTTGCCGGAGGGATTATGCACTGACTGCGGATGCAATTGAGAAGCAACTGCCGTTACGAAATGAAGTTAGTTTAGCTTTGGACGGATGGACTTCAACAAACACACCAGCCATAACGTCAATCATTGCTTACCATATGAATCGAAATTGGGCATTGCGTGAAGTTCAACTCGCTTTCGATGAGGTTTATCGCCTGTTCTGTTCCCGTTTCGAAAGCTATTTAAGAATGATAGGTCAAGGGCCAACATACTGGAACAAGGCTAGCTGTACATATGAAGGACAGGCTGGATGGTTTTGAGCTTACTGATGGCTGTTTCCTCGGTATTACAACGGATAATGCTTCCTCAAACTACTCGATGACATGCGAGCTGCAATCAACACTTGAGGCCTCTGGAATCGAGTGGCCGGCATTGAGGAAGCACATACCATGCATGGCGCACGTCATACAGCTGGCTGTGAGTGAATTCATGAGCAGTCTCGGTGTGAAAGGCCGCACCAAGTCTTGGGAAGCCCATGAGCGCGATCAGCAATTTGGAGAGAATGCAAGCATAGACATTGGGAAGAGTCAGAGACTTCGAAAAGAGGGCAATGCTAGAATCAACAAGGTGTCGGCCATGAAACCAGGTTTAGTACAGATAATTGAGAAAGTACATATTTCATGATATGTTGAATGTCCTGAAGCTGACCTTCAGATAGCAAAGAATGCTTGCTGTGTTAATTACACTAACACCTGGCCGCCGAAACGAGTTCATTGACTGTCAAAACGCTAAAGTCGGCATTGCAGTACTTCCAATTATGGATCTGAATACACGTTGGAACTCTACAATGGAGCTGCTCGAGCGCGCCTACTGATTATGGGAAATCACACGCGAGGGCTTCAAAATCCAAAATACAGTGAATACCGGCCACTGTTCACAACTCAAGATGAGTGGACGATTGACAAGTATGTCATGGATGTATTGAGACCATTTCGATATTGGACCCTTTGGATGTCGAAGAGGCATACAGTCACATTGCATCACGTCATCTCAGTGTACAATGACATGTTCGATCCCATGGATGGCGTAATGCGAGCTTGAGCTGAGAAGTAGACTCAGTAGAAAGAACACTTGTTCTTCGCTGTGAAGTTAGCTCGACAGAAGCTTTCCAAATAGTACGCTGAAGTGACTCCACCGACAGGCATGCTTCTTATATCTGCAAACATCCTCGATCCGTTCCGGAAGTTGCAATTGTTTAGAAAGTGTGACAAGGGAATGGATATCAATCCTGAGGACGAGACATCCTACACTACTCAATACCAGCTGGCCTTTCTGAAGTATGTGGAGAATGAATACTGTGCCAAACATCGACGTGTGCCTGTCAATAAACTCGAAACCGTACCGAGCAACAATCTTCTCCCCTCTGCAACGGCATCAGGGTCCGATCAATCATCCTTTGATCCATATGATTTCTCCAGCGATGATGAGGAATACTGAACACCCAACAATGTGGCTGAGACGACACCCGGACGAAGCAATCGCACAGCCCGCTTATTGACCGCTGCTAGGCTCCATTTGAATTCGCCGCCTGAAGCACCAAAGAACTGGCGACAAATTAATCCAAATCTCAATGATTACCACTCCGACCCAATGGAGATTAGTAGTACATTTTGGATACCGGACATAACCGATTGGTGGCGCCAACAGGAAGACACGCACTCAAAGTACGCCGATCTCTCCAATGTGGCGCGCGACATATTCTCTATCATACCACATGGTGTCGGAGTGGAGGCCAGTTCCTCCCTTGCCCAAGATGTGATTGGATGGAGGCATTCAAAAACCACATGCGAGACCCTTCGCGAAAAAGTCCTTGTAAGGCAGTTTGCTCGAGCCAATAACGGGATTCTTGCAGGCACTGATACAGAATTGGATACCACGAACACAGAAAACAACTCGGAAATGAAGAAAGAGGCGGAGGACAGGAAATTGCACAGAATGGCCAAGATTCACGAGCTTTTGGAGATGTGTCAGTGCAGCCAAAACCTACGTGCTACCCAGAAGGAATCTCGCGGTCAAAACAAGCAGATGACCGCCGTAGGATACATTTCGGACACGGAAGAGATTGTCAAAGCATCCTGGTCACTCATTCAACATGATGGTGCGGATGCATTTAAATTGTCAGAAAGATCACCTTTGCCACCACTTTTGTCTGCAAATGACCTCCCTGGGGGACGAACTCAAATTGTAAATGTCTGCCGAATCCGAAGAATCAACTGTCATCCAGTCGAAGGCAACAAGGATAGCGCATCTAAAAGCATTTCGGACACCGATGTTTGGCTGAACTGGAATGGCGACTTGGATAATCCAATTGACAGCGAAGGGGATTGCGCAGCGGACGACCAATCCGATATAGAGCAGCATAATGGCATCTAGGATCCGGAATACCCAGAGTAGCAGGATGTGAGCGCCGCGCCAAATGTTCCTGGATTGGTTCGGCCAACACGGAAGTCAAAGAGACAGGCTGAAAAGTTGTTGGTGACGGTCAATGCAGCAGAAACGCGGAGAAATAAATGAGGGCAGATAAAGTAGGACAGAATGCGTCAATGGTTCACCAGCTTTATGTAGCATGACCGAGACTTTCAGTTAGAGATATATCATGGGCGCATTGTAAGAAGTAGCGTGTGAATATCGGTTCAAAAATAGATGTATAGCAGGCGCAATGAATCTTTTGGCATGATACATCATTTTTAGTCGTGTGAGAGTGAACAGTGCAAGATTATTATGCCGCTCAGCTTTGACACAGGGCCGAGTCTTAATCATGCAGAAAGACAACCGATAAAGTCAAATCAGGATGAAAACAATCATCGACGGCAGCAGAGGATGAATGGACAATACATTACAATGAGCATCAACAGAGCGTCAACGATTTGTGGTCTTGTAAGTACCGTAATTCACCAGTGACTTGGTCGTTGATATGTATAATGGACTAATTGGCAGCTTCTATTGGCATAAGAGGTAGCAACACGGTCACCGCCCCATTCTTAGCATGAGCGTCAACGGAGCGTTAACATTTTTTAGCTTTGCATCTTGGGTAAGTTATGTTCTGATTGGTTGGAAACATCCATTTATCAAATATTGGCAGCCTTTACTGGCAAAAACAACAGCGACATGCTCCCTGCGGCATCCTGAAAATGAGCGTCAACCGAGCGTCAACAATTTATCACTTTGCATCTTGTGTATGGTATGTTCCGATTGGTTGCAGACATCCATTTATCAAATATTGGCAGCCTTTACTGGCAAAAACAACAGCGACATGCTCCCCGTGGCATCCTGAAAATGAGCGTCAACAGAGCGTCAACGATTTTTAACTTTGCATCTTAGGTAAGTGACATTCCGATTGGTTGCAGACATCCATTTATGAGATATTGGCAGCCTTTACTGGCAAAAACAACAGCGACATGCTCCCTGTGGCATCCTGAAAATGAGCATCAACGGAGCGTCAACAGTTTTAGGATTGCATATTTCATAATCAAGGCATCGCGCGGATCTTTGCGTGCAAAACTGTATTATTGACCGCCTTGCTAGGCAAAAATAGCATATATCCAAGATGAAACACAGATACCAAATTAATCGATATTGCAAACTGCTCAACAAGCAAAAGCACATTGTTAGTTGCTGAAAACGCGATTCTGATCGCATACTATTAACACACTGCAAATACAAGAGCCTTATATGAATCTATAGATGGACCCGCTGGGTGACCCGCTTACTACCCGCCTGATTCAGACGGGTTGGGAGTTTACCATGGAACCGTACCCGAGTGGGCAGTTCTGGTTCATTGACGACCCGGACCACCTATTTGGCAACAGTTCAGTTTGGACCCGGACCCGGACCCGAAGTGACGGTCCGGAACTGTTGCTAACACTAGCGCTGGAACATCCTTGCACTGTTCGCTCTCACATGACTAAAATTTATGTATCTTGCCAAAAGCTTCATTGCGCCTGCTATTCATCTGTTTGTCAACCGATATTGACAAGCTACTGCTCACCATTCGCCCATAATATATCCCTAACTAAATCTCTAGTTCAAGATACATCAAGAGGCTGGTGAAACATTGACGCATTCTATCCTACTTTTTTTTCACTCCCTTGTTCCTCCTCGTTTCCATTGCATTGACCGTCATTAACACCATTTCAGCCTGTCCATTTGACCTTGGTGTAGGCCGAATCAATCCATGAACATTTCGCGTGGCGCGCACATCCCGCTGCTCTGGGTTGTCCGGATCCTCGATGATATCATCTAGCTCTAGATCCGATTCAACGTCCACCCCACAATCGTCTTCGCTGTCATTCGGATTACCTAAGTCCGCATTCCAGTTAAGCCAATCTTGAGTGTCCGAAATGCTTTCACAGGCGCTATCCTCATCACTTTCGACTGGACGACAGTTGATTCTTCGGATTTGGCGGACATTCAATATTTGACTTCGTCCTCCAGGGAGGTCCTTCGCAGACAAAAGTGGTGGCAATGGAGATCTTTCTGATAATTTAAATGCAGCCGCTCCATCATGTTGAAAGAGTGACCAGAATGCATTGACGATCTCTTCCGTATCCAAAATGTATTCCTAGGCAGTCATCTGCTTGATTTGAAAGCGAGTTTCCTGTTGGGTAGCACGCAGGTTTTGGCTGCCCTGCCACATCTCCAAAAAGTCGTGAACCTTGGCCGTTCTGCCCAATTTCCTGTCCTGCGCCTCTTTGTTCATTTCCCTGCCGTTTTCTGTGTTCATGGTTTCCAATTCGGGGTCAGTGGCTGCCAAAAGCCCGGGGTTGGCTCGAGTAAACTGCCTTCCTACGACTTTTTCGCGAAGAGTCTAGCTTGTTGTTTTAGACTGCCTACAGCCGATGACATCTCGGCCTAGGGATACACTGGCCTCCATTCCGACACCATGTGGTATGATACAGAATATGTCGCGCGCCACATTAGAGAGATCACCGTACTTGGAGTGCGTTGCCCTCTGTTGACGCCACCAGTCGGTTATGTCCGGTAACCAAAACGTACTGCTAATCTCCATTGGGTCGGAGTGGTAATCATTGAGATTTGGATTAATTTGCCCCCAGTTCTTTGGTGCTTCAGGCGGCGAATTCAAATAGAGCCTGGTGGCGGTTAATAAGCGTGCTGCTCAATCACTTCTTCACGGTGTAGTCTCAGCCACATTGTTAGGCGTTATTTATTCTTCATGATCGCTGGACAAATCATCTGGATCAAAGGATGATTGACAGGATCTCAAAACCGTTCTGGAGGTGAGAAGATTGCTCATCGGTAAGCTTGGGTGTTTATCGACCGGCACACATCGATGTTTGGCACAGTATTTCTTCTCCACGTACTTCAGACAGGCCTCTTGGTATTTGGTAGTATATGATGTCTTGTCCTCAGCATTGATATCCATTCTTTTGTCCCACTTTCTGGAACGGTCGCAACTTCCGGAAAGGATCGAGGATCTGTGCAGAAAAGGGAAGCCTGCCCGTTGATCGAGTCACTTCAGCATGATATCTGGACAGCTTCTGTCGAGCTAACTTCACGGCAAAGAACAAGTCTTCCTTCCATGGAGTCTTGTTCTTAGCCAAAGCACGCATTACGCCATCCATGTGATCGAACATATCATTGTATACTGTGATAACATGAGGCAATGTTACTGTATGCCTCTTCGACATCCACAGGGTCCAATATGGGAATGGCCTCATCACTTCCATGACATACTTCCCAATGGTCCTTTCAGCTTGAGTTGTGAAGAGTGGCTGGAATTCGCTGTATTTTGGGTTTTTAAGTCACTCGCATGTGAATTCACGTAATCGGAAGGCGCGCTCGAGCAACTCCAGGGTCGAGTTTCAATGTGTCTTGACGTCCATAATTGGGAGTACCGCAATCCGGACTTTGGCTTTTTGATAGTCAATGAACTCGTTTCGACCATCAGGTGTTAGCGTAATCAATACAGCAAGCATTCTCTGCCATAGGAAGGTCAGTTTCAGCACTTTCCAAATATCTTGAAATACGTGCTTTCTCAGTTATCTTTGCTGAACCTGGTTCCATGGCCGACACCTTATTGATTCTAGCGTTGCCCTCATTATTAAGCCTTTGACTCTTCCCAATGTCTACACTTTCATTCCCTCCAAATTGCTGATCCCGCTCATGGGCTTGCCAAAACGTGGTGCGGCCATTGACACCAACACTGCTCATCAATGCACCTAAAGCCAGCTGTATGACGTGCGCCATGCATGGTATGTGGTTCCTCAAAGCAGGCCACTCGATTTCACTGGCCTCAAGTGTTGATTGCAGCTCACGTGTCATCGAGTAATTCAAGGAGGCATTATCAGTTGTAGTTCCAAGAAAACGGCCGTCGGCAAGCTCAAAACGATCAAGAACCTCCTTCAAATGTACAGCTAGCCTTGCTCCAGTATGTTGGCCCTTCACCTATCATCCTCAATTAGATTTTGAAACGTGAAAGGAACAGGCGATCAACCTCAACTAATGCGAGTTGAACTTCATGCAATGCCCAATTTCGATCCATATAGTACGCAAAGACCGAGGTTATGGCTACTGTGTTCGTTGATGTCCATCCGTCCAAACCTGAACGAACTTTATTTTGTGACGGCAATTGCTTCCTAATTGCATCCACAGTCAGTGCATATTCCCTCTGGCAAATGTTGCTGAGAGTCGACGCTGATGGCAGCACTAAGTCATCGCGTAACTCCTTATATGACCGTCGTAGCTCTAGATTTGATATAGCGTTCCATGGAATGTGAGCCGAAACAAATTCTAACATCACGTAGTGATTCCACGTGTCTTGGTGAAATTCAGAAGTTTCACAGTCCTTCACTGCCAGTTTAGAATGTTTTGTCAGTCATTGCTGTCAATATGGATCAACGTTGATGTCAAATCTGATCTTCCTCTGTGCACTTACTATTGTGATTCCTCGACTTCCTTGCCATTTCAGGATTTTCAACGCTGTTTCTTCGACCGTCGAAGTAGTCAATTCAGTGACCTCTGACTCTGTCAATTTGTTTAACTTTGCGATGTGAGCTTTTGCCAGCAAGTGTTTCCCCATTGAGCTAGTACCATGTTCTGATGGATGGCGAAGAACTTGATGACAAACAATACATTTGATGCCAGGGCTGCAAGTCTCTTCAATTCTGCAGTGTAAATTGAATCGCCACGAAGGGGCATGTCTAGAATTTTTCCAAGCAATAGGCCACTTGACGTCTACATTCATTTAAGCCCACCAAGCATCGAGGATGAGTTGTACAGTAAGGTCGCTCAAATCACAAATATTGACACGTTCATTGTTGGAAGAGATCATAACCTCGAGCAATGACGTGTTGAAAGATTTTGAATCAGACATGGCGGTAGGAATTAGACAGCTGGGTATTCCGACTCGAAAGACTGCTGAAAGTAACGATACAGCAAAGTACACTGTGGGTTCTTAAATATCGACTCCACAGCCACAAGTAACAAAAACTGATCTGTAAGATATTGCATGCATATTTGTGAAGTGGTATACGAGGTTAGATTGCAAAGACTGACTGCGTAAAACTCGATTTAGGAACAGCACGATGCAGTTCATTGCTGTGCAGCGTTCTGAGTCTCCACAAAACCTGTTGACGCACTGCGGGCGTTCAATTTTAGGAGGGAGAGGCAATATGGTCACTAGCATTTTTACGAGTACGGGCTGCCGATGGGTTCATTGTGGGTATGCTACGTTCCATTGCCGTTAGATTTTGCAAGATGCAAGATCAAAAATCCTTGACGCTCCGTTGAGGCTCATTTTGGGACATGGTAACGATCTTGTCGTAAGCATTTTTCTCTAGAAAGGCAGTCGATAGTTCGATTATAGATCAAGATAATCTCACAACCCCTTCATATTTCAAGATGCAAGGCATACAATTGTTGACGCTCCGTTCACGCTCAATTTTGGGGCATAGTGACAGAACCCTGGAAAGCATTTTTGCCTAGAAAGGCGGCCGATAGTTCGATTATGGATGAAAGTAGTCTCACAGCCCCATGATATTCCAAGATGCAAGGCATAACATTGTTGATGGTCCGTTGACACTCATTGTTAGGGCATAGTGATGAAATCATTGAAAGCATTGTTGCCTAGAAAGGCGGCCAATAGTTCAATTATGGATCAAAGTAGTCTCATAGCCACTTGTCATTCCAAGATGCAAGCCATAAAATCATTGACGCTCCATTGACGCGCATTTTCAGGGCATAGTGACGAAGTCATCAAAAGCATTTTTGCCTAGAAAGGTGGCTGCTAGTTCGATCATGGATCAAAGTAGTCTCACAGCCCCTTGATATTCCAAGATGCAAGGCCTAAGATCGTTGACGCTCCGTTGACGCTCATTTTCAGGGGACAGTGACGAACTCATGGAAAGCATTTTTGCGTAGAAAGGCAGCCGATAATTTGATCATGGTTTAATGTCGCTGCACAGCCCTTGCATTTTCCAAGATGCAGAGCCAGAAGTCGTTGACACTCATTTTTAGGACATAGTAGCGATGTTGTCGCAACCATTTTTGAATAGAAAGGCGGGCTATAGGTCAATTATGAATGCACGTTGCAGCGAAACCATCTGGATTTTCCATGATGCGATGCGAATAATCATTGACACTCCGTTGACGCTCACCTTTGAGCTCATCTTCGAGACATACTAACAGTCATGGAGTGCTCAACAATTGTACATATAATCCATACAGTCTTTTGTGGCAGCCAGTATACTGTATCTATGTATCATTATTCGAATCCAAAATCTTCGAGACATCTCAGTTTCTGAGCCACCACTATACACATCATTTGCATGATGAATGTCGTAAGTCCATTGCATTTCAGCGCTTTCGGCTGGCAATTTACCGCATGAACATGAATGTACTAGTTTTAGACATTTATAGCGCGACTTCCTCACTATTCCTCATGCAGCCCATTTTCCTCAATTTCCATGACGTACCATAAGCAATTTTCGATTTTTTGACCACGTGCAGGAGGTCTGAGTGGAGAGATATGTAGTTGGCTGCATGGATTGATGCAGACGGACCGCTGTCATTCATCCGGGTTTCGGATGTGCTTTGACTGCTCCTTTTATGAGTCATATGGCATCACTGACTTAAACTTTGTTAGTAAATTTCGTCTCATATTCAGGTCTCGTTTTATCATTTAACCGTAAGAGGCAACACCCTATACAGTTCACTGTTTGTCAATCTACTCGATTTGGTGTCTAGAACTCTGCATGGCCAGTACGACCCTTGCACACACACTGACGACTAATCTTGTCTCACAATTTGGTCACAGAAATCCAGAAAACGCTGACAGGTAACAAAGTAGGTACAAATTGCTTTTACTCGAAGTAAATCGTCAAAAATACCTATTTGGCAATCTATTCCGCCGGTGATGCAGGAGCCGTCTCCATGTCTTTGTCCAAATCCTATTTCTATATGGTAATTAGCTAGCGACGCTATATGCTGCGTTAAATGTTCACGGGTTGAACTGGTGTCGCAATCTTCCTCTGTGACAAAGCCGGCACCACGTCGGGCATGAGAGATACTGTGTGATTGTCTGCCTGAGGTTTCTCCAAACCCAGCCTCATTTGACTACTTCCCGGGCGAGATGTCACTTGCGGCATTTGGGATTGACCAGGGACGACATGAAGATCCTGCATATGGTCTTCAAATTTTGTCGGAGATGGTGTGGCTGCTGTCGTGTCTGTTTGGGGCTTAACAACCGCCGGAACCATGAATTCAGTAGTCCCGTACTTCATATCTCTGTCACGGAAGTAGTCGGCTGTGTCCCCCCATCCTGGATGCGTCAGTTCGTCAAGCCTCATCTGCTTCTGCCAAAAGCTCTGCAAGCGGTGCTGTACCGTTTCGGAGATTGTGCCCATCACCGAGCCAGGTTCACTCTCGTCGCTCAGCTTGCCAAGTTTTGAATCTTCTTCATCATCATCCTCGTCTTCCCTATCCTCCTCATCATCGGAACTTGCAAGATCGCTCAGACTGTCTCCGATAGCATTCATCATCTCCTCAAATGTTTTTTCCGGCTTTGTGGTTGTGGATCCTGCCTTTTCAACATTCATCATATGTACTTGCTCTTGCATAATCACTGTCTCTGCGTCTTGAACTCGCTTTCTTGCGACGGCGGTATCTCTATCCACAAAATCTTCGATCCATTTCTCATTCTCTTTGTTGCTTACAAAGGGTGTTTCCCGTCGTCTCCCCGCCGAAAGTTTCTTTTTAGATCGTAAGCTGCGCAATACTCCCAACGCTCGGACCCTTTCTGCCTCCAGGACACTCTTGCATTTATTCGCTTGATGACGTCGTTGTGTGGATTGCTATGTTGATTTGCCATATTTCCCTGCTGGAAGTGGCAAAAGGTTCTTCTTCGGAGCATTGACCATTGTATCTTCTGTTGACCTTGTTGTTGGGCGAGATGTTGGATGTTGCAAGATATGTACCACATGGAGGCAAGCTGAGTCTGTTATGTCAAGGTTGGTAGGTTTCATCAATTCGAACAAAGCAAAATCAGCGTTTTGACCGTCACTTCATTGGGAATAGTCATGCTAACCATTCATTCAGGCTTGATGGTTAGCGTGTGATTCATAGAACATCCCGGCGATGTCAAGTGACAAACATCCCCAGACATCCTTTCCGCCGAAGAATTTCCTTGTTATATCTATCAAACATGAGATATCAGCTGTCGTTCATCACGATATATCCCTGCAAACATACAAACAACATCGCCCCGACTTGCTGCAAATCACGGGACCGTTGGAATCCCCTGCAGCTAGACGCAGTGCAGCAATCCGCATCCGGATTCAGCTTGAATTGAAGGTGCAAGTTGGCTGTCACTCATTCCATTTTGACTTGTAGCTAACTATATAATCTTCAGGACTTCCCACTTCGTTTTGTGATCATCTTCCTTACTGTTCCACAACAGCAAATCATGGCTCCAGAAATATTTTAACCAGGTGTGATTGAAGCCAAATCGAGCCAAACGACAGGCGCTTCACACAATGCGCCACCCGGCGAGACACAGCAGCGACGCAGACACCAGTTAGTGTACCGTGACACTGCAATTGTAGCCACCGAAAATATGACCCAGGACACTCATTTAGAAATAGTATGTGAAACCGGAAACAACGAGAATAAGAAGCAGCATGCGATCGGATGTGAGTCAATCCACATCGATGTAGACAACGGTCAACTAACAGTATAACGCACAGCTGGGGTACATAGAGAGCTACGTGACAAATTCATCGCTGCCCGTAAAGGGAAACCTCCATGGTCGACCACAGCATTTGTCTGCACAGCCCGCGAAATTGAACATCACGATGTTGTCACTTCTGGGATTTTTGCAGAGGAATTTGTTGATAAACGTTGCCGGGAATAGACGAAACAGGGTTTAAAGCCCTTAGAGGAGGCTACAGAGTCGTATATGGTTGAGGTAACAGCCGTTTCTCACACTAGATGCAGCAACTAATTTCTTGTAGGTTTTCAACATGTCAGCTACTATGGCAAGACAAGGAGGTCGGGTACAGCTTGAATAGTCAGACATGCATCTTGCCTTGAATATGGCCGAAAAGGCGAAGGAAGGGTTTTCACGAGCCACAATTGAGAACACGCAACAAATATTCAAGAAACCACGCGCCAAAGTTCAAGAAGAGAAGAAGCGGGGTGTTGTGTTTCCTGGGCATAACAAGGTGAAGGCTGCGATAGAAAGACACCCAGCAATGGTTCGGGAAAATCAAACGGACGGCTGCCTTCCTTGCCAAAATGGCACAGCAAAGAATCCACAGACTCGCTGGAGGCACAAAGGAACTGGTGCACCTCCACCACGACCAGCACCACCGAGGCCTGGAATGCCACCCGCGCCACCTGATGACAGTGAGATAACTCAAAGCTCCGAAACAGAAGGTGTGCCACCCTGATATGTGTATCTACATTCCCTGCTTCCCTGGGCTCGATTTTTCAATCTTGATCCATATGCCAAGGATCTCATGCGTGATAATGATTCTATTCCAGATTTGCTGACTGATGCAGGTCCATTCACTTGTTAGTACACTATCAGCTGTGTGGAAATGCAGCTAACAGCAATTTTGTAGACGACAGCAGCCTTTTGAGCGAACATGACAGTGAAGACGAGAGTTGACAGAAGGGAACGGGATTTTTGAGTATTATCATTAGCTACAATTAGCAGAAACTTTAAAGTATATTTTAAAGGGTATATTTATATGCATTATTGAAGAACAATGTAGTTAGAAAGGAGAATGTACATGAAAAGCACAGAACGGCTGCCACAAGACGATTATTGATATAGTATGCCAAAGTGATTGGTTCCATATTGCCGTTACACCCATGGCAAATTGAGCGTCAACGGAGTGTCAACGATTTTAAGTCCTGTAAGTCGGGTAATGAAAACGTGATTCGCTAGTGAATACACATAATGGAAGTATTGCCACACTTTATAGGCAAAAGAGAGAGCAACATGCTCCTTGCCCCATGTTGAAAATGAGCGTCAACAGAGCGTCAACGATTTTTGGTCTTGTTAGTCTGGTAATTAAGAAGTAATGTTGTAGTGGTTATACATAACAATAGTATTGACAACCTTTATACGCAAAAAAGAGAGCAAGACGCTCAGTGTCCCATCTTGGAAATGAGCGTCAACAGAGCGTCATCAATTTTTGGTCCTGTAAGTCGGGTAATAAACACGTGATTCGGTAGTGATTATACATAATGGAAGTTTTGCCATCCTTTATAGGCAAAAGAGAAAGCAACTCGCTCCCTGCCCCATCTTCAAAATGAGCGTCAACAGAGCGTCAACAATTTTTGGTCTTAGTCTGGTGATTAAGAAGTAATTTTGTAGTGGTTATACATAACAACAGTATTGACAACCTTAATACGCAAAAAAGAAAGCAAGACGCTCTGTGTCCCATCTTGAAAATGAGAGTCAACGAAGTGTCAACAATTTTTGGTTCTGTAGGTCGGGTAATAAACACGCGATTCGGTAGTGATTATACATAATGGAACTTTTGCCATTCTTTATACATAAAAAAAGAAGCAACATGCTCCCTGCCCCATTTTGAAAATAAGCATCAACAGAGCATCAACAATTTTAGGTCTTGTTAGTCTGGTAATTATGAAGTAATTTTGTAGTGGTTATACATAACAACAATGTTGACAACCTTTATACGCAAAATAGAAAGCGAGACGCTCCGTGTCCCATCTTGAAAATGAGCGTCAACGGAGTGTCAACAATTTTTGGTCCTGTAAGTCGGGTACCAAAAACGCGATTTGGTTGTCATTACACATAATGCAAGTGTTGCCATCCTTTATAGGCAAAAAGAATGTGACACGCTCCCTGCACCATCATGAAAATGTGCATGAAATGCAGTGTCGACGATCTTGGGCCTTAGATCATGGTTGATCAAAGCGCACTGTGGCTGTCAAAGTCCATATACTCAGTTTTGGCTGTGTTTGTGGTCTAAAATGCTCGTGAACACTTAGTTGCACTTTTGTAAATGACAGAATTTGTTACTGTTCAGGAGGCTATCGTGGGAATATCACTTGCTTAGTTGCTCATAAAGGCAGCTAGTCACTGTTTATGGATACGTGCGATCAAGCGCCACTTAGATTACGCAAGATGCAAGACCATCAATTGTAGACGCTCCATTGTGGCTCATTTTCAGGATGGGGCAGGGAGCGTCTCTCTACTTGTTTGCTATATAAAGGTTGTCAATACATTAGAAAATGACCATGCAGTACCATAGTCAATATTTTGCAATTACCAGTAGGATATCTGAATGCGACCATGAATAGCAAAACCCGAAACGCAGAACCGGAGATTGTACCCGGCGGGTCTAGCCAGACCCGGTGAAACCCGCAGGTTGACCAGTACGGGGTGGGGTTTGAACCACAAAGCAGCAGCTGGTCAGGTGTTTGGACGGTTCTGTAACCGAACCGAACCATTCTCCGGTCCAATGCCGGACCGCTGGCGTGTTACCTGGACCCGGTGCTAACTCCAGTTTCTACAACTTTGGCAGTTCTTTGGCTCGAATTAAGTTTTTGAATTCAGATCGAATCTTGACATGCTCAGTACGTCGCTTGCGCAGTTTTAGGAGCTAGTTCACCTCCCAGATTCAGAATCGGGATGCGACCAATATTTGTTGAATCACTGTGAAATAACGACAAATTTGATCGGAAACTCGCGGGTTTTCGATAGCGACACAACGAATATTGGTCACATCGCAATTCTGAAACGGGGTGGTGAAAGAGCGTCTAACAATACAGAAGCTTTGTACTGATCAAGTCACAATACGATCAGAACTCAGATACTCGATTGGAAAAAAAGTTGTGAAGTTGAAATGCCGGGATTTTGGTGGTAAAACCGGCCCAATCACAACGGTCCGGGTTTTCGTGTGGTGAACCCTGTTTCAACTCTCCGGTTCCGAGTTGGAAACGGACCATGAACTGAACCATACATTTGGACCTGTTGGTAACACTACTCTGAAGAGAGAAGAAGTGGGGTGTACAGTTGCCTGGGTTTCAAAAGGTGAAGCTTAGGATAGAAAGACACCCGGCTATGGTTCGTGAAAACCCCACAGATGGCTGCCTTCCTTCCCACAATGGCACAGAAAGCAATCCGCATACATGCTGGAGGCGCAAAGGAACAGGTGCACCTCCACCAGACGGACACAGACAGCGGACACCACAACCGAGTCCACCTCTGCCTGGAAAGCCACCTGAGCCACCCGGTGACATTCAGGGTGCTCAACCTTCCTAAATTGACAATGTACCACCCGGATATGTGTATTCACATGCTCCTCTTCCCAATGCTCAATGTTTCAATCTCACTGCATATGCCAAGGATAGCAAGCATGAAAAAGATTTTATTCCAGATTTGCTGACTGATGAAGAAACATCCACTGGTTAGTACACTATCTGCTGTGTGGTAATGCAGCTAACATCAAGTGTGAAGATGAGAGCAGCCTCTTGAGCGAAGATGTACGTGGTGACGAGCATTGGTCGAAAGGAATAGGATTTTCGAGTGTACTATTATCTACAATTCATGGACACTTTAACGTATATTTTAAAGGATATATTCATATGTATCATTAACGTACAATGTAGTGATAAAGGAGAAAGTACATGAAGACGATAGACAGGCTGCCAAAACACTGTGAATGATACACTATGCCAAATTGAATGATCGCATGTGGCGAACAGTATATCAAGAGCACAGCAGGGCCTAACCTTGCCAGTACCGCAGTCATCAGCAAATAAACCACCTTTCACCAAGCTATTCTCTTTCTCGACAATCCAATTCACTGCAATAATTTGGTCAGGTTGTAACTGCGTGGGTTTCTGGAGTGGCTTCAAACTTCTGGTCTCCTTGGTAATGCCTAATGCTTAGTGGAAGCAACGGGTCCAGGTAACGCACCAACGGTTCGGTTCAGTTCCAGCACCATCCAGAAAACCCCACCCTGTTTGTCTTGGCGGGTTCGTTACCGGGACCGGTCATAGAACCATGGGTTTTTGGCCGGGTTGGAACCGGACTGCAGTTCCAACTTTAAGTTTTCTACAGCTCTGGCTGCAATTAGGTATTTGAGTTCTGATCATATCATAACATGATGAGTACGCAGGTTGTGCAGTTTTACGAGCTCTTGCACCTCCAGCATTCAGATTCGCAATCAGACTGATC
>Ga0307515_10000213_pt1 | contig 142742 bp, 128 predicted proteins | sample 17_EM_MG_FD_194513 | JGI IMG/M metagenome (GOLD analysis project Ga0307515, IMG submission 194513) | Populus trichocarpa ectomycorrhiza microbial communities from riparian zone in the Pacific Northwest, United States - 17_EM | ecosystem: Host-associated > Plants > Roots > Unclassified... | reverse complement strand
CCGAACTGGTGACCCCGTTGAAGCCACTGGAGGCGATGGCCCAGGGGCGTTTGCTGGTGGCGTCCGACGTGGGCGGCCACAAGGAATTGATCCGCCACCGCGAGACCGGTTTGCTGTTCAAGGCCGGCAGCGCGGAATCATTGGCCGACACCATCGTCGAACTGGTGCGAGCCAAGCATGAATGGCCCGGACTTCGCGCTGCAGGCCGGCGCTTCGTGGAAACCGAGCGCAATTGGACGGCGAGCATCGCCAACTACCGCCTGCCTTACAAGACTGTCGTTGAAGCGCATGCCGCGCAATTGCGGGCCGCATGAATGCCTCGCCGAAATGTTTGCCACATGCCATGACTTGGCGGGGACATCGTGAACTGCGGCCTGGCCTAAGAGGTGTTCGACCATGAGAGACCTCGTACTGGGCGCCATCCTATTGGGCCTGATCTGTTATGCCTTCGTGCACCCTTGGGTGGGGGCACTGACCTGGACGTGGATCAGCATCATGAACCCCCACAGCTACAGCTGGACGCTGAACAGCATGCCGATCGCGGCGGCTGTTGCCATTTCGACATTGATTGGCGTCTTGGTCACCAAGGATAAAAAAGAGTTCTTTTTGACCAGGGAAACGGCGGTATTGGTCCTGTTCATGTTCTGGGTGACGCTCACGCTGCCGTTCGGCTTCAATGTCGAATACAGCATCGTCCCCTGGAAGACGATCATCAAGATCGACTTCATGATTCTGGTGGCGCTGATCGTATTGCACACCCGTCAGCACATCATCGGGCTGGCCTGGGTTCTGGCCGGATCGATCGGCTTTTATGGTTTCAAAGGCGGCTTGTTTACCTTGGCCACCGGCGGAAGTTACCGGGTCTGGGGGCCGGACGGCAGCTTCATTGAAGGCAACAATGAAATCGCCCTGGCCTTGGTGATCGTCATCCCCCTGTTTCGCTTTTTGCAGATGAATGTCAAGGGCCGCTTGCTCAAGCATGTCCTGACCGTCGTGATGATCTTGTGTGCGGTTGCCGCGCTGGGCTCACAATCGCGTGGCGCCTTGTTGGCCATTGCCGCCATGGGCGCGGTCATGTGGTGGCGTAGTGACAACAAAGCGGTTTTGGGGGTATTGTTCGCGGTGATGGGGGTTGCCTTGATTGGCTTCATGCCCGACAGCTGGATGAACCGCATGGAGACCATTGGGGACTACCAGGAAGACGGCTCTGCCATGGGGCGGATCAATGCCTGGCAGATGGCCTGGAATCTGGCCAGCCACAACTTCTTCGGGGGAAGTTTCGGCATCTATAACCTCGATGTCTTTAGCCGTTACGCACCGGTCCCCACCGATGTGCATGCGGCGCACAGCATTTACTTTCAGGTGTTGGGAGAGCAGGGGTTCATTGGCCTTTTCATCTTCCTCACGCTTTGGGGATTCGTCTGGGGCTCCGCTGGGCGCATGCGTAAACAAGGCCTCAAGCAGCCGCAGACCCGTTGGGTGTCGGACCTGGGATCCATGTGCCAGGTGAGCCTGGCGGGTTACGCAGTTGGCGGTGCTTTTCTGAGCCTGGCCTACTTCGATTTGCCCTACAACATCCTGATCCTGGTTGTGGCGAGCACGCGTTGGTTGGACCAAAAGCAATGGGTGGTGGAAGAGGCTGAAGAGGCGAAGAAGCTGGCAAACGACGGCGGAAAAAAGAAGCGCAGATCCTGGTTCTTTGGCAAGCCTGCCCGTTGACGCGCCGGCTTGTTTTTCAGTTCTGCAAGGCGCCTGGATTTTTGGGTTTTTTCAGTAGCGTGACGGTGCCCCGGGGGGCGGAAAACTCACGCCGTGGAGAGAGGTCGAGTCCATGGGCGGGCGTTACTGGCGCCGCTTTGCCGATCAGCCTGGAATCGGCCTTCAAGCGATAACCGGCGTTCGGCGCTTGGCCAAAGTCATTTTTCGATGCGCGGAAGTTGGTGCCTGTGTTTCCCGGCCCTCCGAGATCATCGCCAGCATTGCCGACGAGCAGGTTGTTTTCCGCTCGGACCAGATTGGCCCCTGGGCTCACGCGCAAAAAAATGCCGCCTTGGGGTCTGTCATCCACCAGCGTGTTGTGGATGAGGTACAGCTCGTTGGACGGCCATTTATAACCTTCGGCTCCATATGAAATCAGGTGGGGATTGTTGGTTCCAGCGCTCTGCTGGATCAGGTTGCCGATGACGTAGGCAATGCCTCCCGCAGGAAATTCCAGCTCGTAGCTGGCTTCGCCATCGGCTTCATCGGTCAATCGGTTGTAGCGGATGTCGTTGAAGGCGGCCCTGCTCTTGAGCAGGTGCCCCATCTTGGCATGGTGGAAATAGCTGCCCATCACCGAGAGGGAGGCGATTTCCCCTGCGTACAGATTGTGGCTTTGGCCGTCGCCGAAGCCGTTGTGGCCGAACTCGCTGTTTTCGATTTCGAGCCGGCTTTCCTTGTTGTTGCTGGTCAAGATACCGTTTTCGTTGCCGATGAAGCTGCAGTCGCGAACGACCAGCCATCCTTTTTCGAATCTGACTCCCGCGCCATTTCGGCTTGGCACCGTGGCGCCGCTGAAGTCGAAACCTTCGATCTGCATCTTGTCGCTGCGGACCACCCAGATCGCCTTGCCCTCTGCCGAGGCGCCGTTGGCGATCAGTCGCACGCGGCCTCCGACGGCCCGTACGGTGATATTGTTTTTGTCCCACACCGCGACGTCGGCGGTGTAGTCCCCGGTGTCCACTTCGACGATGCCGTTATCCCGAACTTGTTTGGCCGCCGCGGAAATGGTTTTGATCTCGCGTGCGGGGCCGACGCGAATGATGTGCTGCTGTTCGTTGCGCGGCGCGGGTTGTGCCAGCGTCGGCAGAGCCGTCCCCGCCATCAACATTGCCATCGCGCAATACAGCGCCGCAACGAAACGGGTCAACATGGTTTCCTTGTTCATGCCTGAATGTGCATGGCCCTGATGGCTACGTCAGTTGATAACGCGGGGCATGGCGCTGCAGCCACTGTTCCAGCATCATCAGAATCCACACCATCTCGCCAAAGTAGCCCGGGTGTTCGGCCAGCCGTACGTCGAGCAGGGACTGGATGAATTCGGGACGGACGATACCCCGGTGCGACAGGCTTTGCAGCGAATCGGTGGCCAGGGCCTTGAGTGCCGCATCGCGCAGCGCCCAGACGCCGAAAGGCAGGCCAAAACCCTGTTTCTTCTTGGTGATGATCTCGTCCGGCAAGAAGCCGCGCAGCGCCTCCTTGAAGAACCAGCGCAGTTTCATGCCTTTGAGCTTGTAGCTGCTGGGCAATGCCATGGAGAAATCGAGAATTTTGCGGTCCAGGAAAGGAAAGCCCACGCCCACTTGCGCCAGGCTGGTAGCCCCCATCACCTTGGGCAGGTCGGTTTCGGCCAGGGTATAGCGCCAGTCGAATGCCAGTTGCGCGTTGACCTCGCTGCATGGCGGCGTCGATTTCCAGACCTGTTGCTGTTGCTGCAAAGGCAGGGTCACATCCACCTGCGACAAAAAGCCTGGCGTCAGGATGTCATGCACGCCCAGCCGCATGACCAGGTTGTACATCTGCAGGCGGTCCGGCATCGGCACCGAGGCTTGCTCCACATAGCTGGCGGCCTTGCCGAACAAGGGCAGTTTGCCGGCGAGCGAGGTACCGAGCAGGGGCTCCATGAGCTTGCGGCGCAATGGGCCTGGCACATGCTGGTACCAGCCGAACACGCGTTGCTTGGCATAACGGGTGTTGCCGCCGAAGAGTTCGTCGCCGCCGTCGCCGGCCAGCAACTTGCTGACGCCATCTTCCTTGGCCATCTTTGCGCAGTAATAAGAAGGCAGGGCCGAGGAGTTGCCAAACGGCTGATCAAAATGTGCTGCCACCGCGGGGATGCTGCGCACCAGGTCCGCAGGCGTGACGTAGTACTCATGGTGCTTGGTCTTGAAGTGCCGGGCTGCGATGCGCGCGAACTCCATCTCGTCATAACCCTCGGCTTCGAAGCCGATGGAGTAGCTCGATGCGGGCGCTGTATTGGCCTGACCGATCATGCCCGCAATCGTGGAGCTGTCGGTGCCGCCACTGAGAAAGCAGGCCGGTTTGCTGCCGTCCAGTTGGTGCCGCACCGAGTCGACAAGCAAGGTCTTGAATTCTGTTTTCAGCGCGTCGAAAGAGGCATCTTTTTTCTCCGCGAATGTCGGCAGCCAATAAGGCGCGACTTCGAGCTGGCCATTCGCCCACACCGCGTAGTGCCCCGGAGGCAGGCGGTACACCCCCTTGAAGATGGTGCGCGGAGAGGGGATGGCGTGGAAATAGAGGTAGTCGAAAATCGCCTGGGGATCGATCTCGGCATCGGCATCGGCCAACTCGTCCGCCCGCGCGGCAAAGCGCAGTTCCGCGTCCACGACGCGATAACACAGCGTCTTGACGGCAAATCGGTCTACCGCCATGACGACCTTGCCCTCGGGCGTGCGCAGGGCAAAGGCAAACTCGCCCTCTACGTCGGCGATGCTTTTCGAAAGTGTGGCGACGCTGGTCGATTCGGCGATGTGTTGCCAGGCTGCCAGGCTGCTCTCGTTGCGAGCGAGGGCGGTCAGCTGGGCATTGAAAAAACGAGGCGTACCGCTGGCCAATGAAGGGCTTTGAATGGACATAAATTAGTGGGGCATGCACAAGGCCACGCCCGTTTTGATTCTTTGACTGGAACGCCGCAGGGTCCATCCACGCTGGACCACCGCGGCAGAACAGAAACCTGCCCGCATGATAGTGGCGTTGCGGCAGGTCGGCGTTTGAATCTCCGATGTCGTCGTGCAATGCTTGATTTGTTCACGGCAAGGCCCGGCAAATGTCCGGCAGTCTCGTGATGCGCGGCGCAGATATTTGCGTTTCGGCGCCCGAGGGCCGCGGAGCCATTTATCATGCGGGCTCTCGCTCCACGCTGAGATGTTCATGCGTCGGAGAACCAACAGACAAAGTCCTGGTGCCTGCGTGAAAAAAATACTGATGATTGCCTACCACTTTCCGCCATTGGCCGGAAGCAGTGGCATCCAACGCACGCTGCGATTTGTGCAACATCTGCCGACGCTCGGCTGGCAGCCCATCGTGTTGACGGCCGACCCGCGCGCCTACGAGCAAACCAGCCAGGACCTGATGAACGACGTGCCGTCGGGCACCTTGGTGCAGCGGGCATTTGCCCTCGATACGGCGCGTCACCTCAATATCAAGGGGCGTTACCCTGGCTGGATGGCCCGTCCCGATCGCTGGATCAGTTGGCGTTTCGACGCCGTGCGCCAGGGCATGCGGCTGATCAAGCAGCATCGGCCGGACGTGATCTGGTCCACCTACCCCATCGCCACGGCACACGTCATCGCGCAGGCGCTGCACCAGAAAACCGGGATCCCCTGGGTGGCCGACTTCCGCGACCCGATGGCGCAGGACGGTTACCCGTCCGATCCCCTGACCTGGCGCAGTTACCAGCGCATCGAGGAAGCGGCACTGCTGCAGGCCCGTTATTCGGTGTTCACCACGCCTGGGGCGGCCCAGATCTACCGGGAGCGTTATCCGGCCGGCGCGGCCCGGGTGCAGGTCCTGGAAAACGGTTATGACGAGGAAAGCTTCGCCGGAGCGGCCGCTACTGCAGACCCGGGGCCGATCCGGGGGGCGCAGACGCCGCTGGTGCTGCTGCACAGCGGCATCATCTACCCTTCGGAGAGGGATCCGACGCAACTGTTCATGGCCTTGCAGAGCTTGTCTGCCAAGGGCGTGCTGAAGCCTGGGGATGTTCGTATCCGCTTTCGGGCCTCGGTCCACGATCGCTTGCTGAATTCGCTCGCGGCCGAATACGGCGTGGCCGATTTCATCGAGATGTGCCCGCCCGTGCCTTACCGCGAAGCCCTGGCCGAAATGTTGTCGGTGGATGCCCTGTTGGTCATGCAGGCCAGTAATTGCAACGCCCAAATTCCCGCCAAGATCTACGAGTACCTGCGCGCCGGCAAACCCATCATCGGCCTGACCGATCCCGTGGGAGACACAGCGGGTGTCTTGCGCGGGGCGGGGCTGGACGCCATCGCGCGGCTCGATTCAGTGGAAGAGATCGAGGCCTTGTTGCCGGCTTTCGTGGCTGCGATACGCGAACAGCGGGCGATCTTGCCGAACGAGGCTGCCGTGCGGCAGGCTTCGCGCCGCGGCAGGTCGGAGTCTCTGGCGCAGTTGCTGGACAGCGCAGTCTTGCCGTAATGGCCCGTGTTTGGGCCGGTCAGGACCGGTTCAGCACGAGCTTCAAAAAAGTCAACGGCAACAAGAGCGTGCCTCTAACGTCCATTCTGGCGTGTGCGGCAAGAAGCTTCGGTGACGTCTTCTTGCGGTGCACGAGGCGGTGCAACAAGTCGCGCGCAAATGCAGCCCTGAGCAGGCCGATGCTTTGCACGACATGGGCCTTTTGGGCCGGCGTCAGCGGAAACTGTTCCAGGGTGGTCTTGCGGTATTTCAGCTCGTTGTGGATGCGCAGCAGGTGTTCGTCGCTGCCCCATCCCGCGCCCGAATAGACATTGACGCCGCGTCCGTACCGCGCCTCGGAGGTGCTTGAAAAGGCGAACTTCGCGCCGCTCTGCGCAAGCGTCATCCAGAACAGATAGTCTTCTCCGGCATTGGTGAATTCCACTTTGAAGCGGTTGCGTCCGTAAGAGCTTGTGCTGTAGACCACGGTGGATGTGCCGATCACGTTGCCATGGATGATCTGGCCCAGCATGTCGCCCTGGTAGGCATGCAGTCCGCTCGGCGCGCCAGGGATTTTGGGGTGATCTTGCGGATGGATTTTTTTTCCGCGTACGAAGGCGCTGACGGTTTGTCCGAGCTGGAAGTGGTCCGCAAAATAGAAGTCGTAGCCGGCCTCCAGCGCGCAGATGGCGCGCGCCAGATGGTCTGGCGTCCACTCGTCATCGGAATCCAGGAAGGCGATATACCGCGTGCCCTGGGGCGCGTTTTCCAGGCCGGTATTGCGGGCTGCGCCGGGGCCGGCATTCTTCTGCGTGATGATCTGCACGGGGCAGGGCATGGTGCCGGCCTTGGCCAGCTCTTCGGCAGCGGGCACGGGGGAGGCGTCGTCGACGACCATCACATGGATGGGCATCGGGCAATCGCGCTGGCCGGCGATGCTGGCCAGGGCCTTGCTCAGTACGCCAGGGCTTCTCTGGAAATAGGGGATGACGACGGTGATCATGTGGCCTCTGCCGCAGGCGCTTCAGCCTTGGCGCGCCGTGCCAAAGCCATTTGTTTGACCAACGGCCAGCGGTATGACGTGAGGTGATAGAGCGTGCGCTTGTTTTCCGTCCATTTGGTGTGCCATTCCATCAGGCGGCCGTAATACTCCACACGTTGGGTATCGCCTGCGGTGAAGATGTTTTCCACCGCGTCCTGACTGAGCATGAACGCCGGTGAATAGGCCTGGATCGATTCGTCATAGGTCGTCTTCAGGATCACCAGGGTGCCGGCCCGGCGCACACACAGGTTGACCGCGACGGTACGCTCGTCGAACAGGTATTCATACACCACGGCTTCGCCGTGCCGTGCCGCGGTTTCGAGCAATTCGCGGTAGAACCGGCCCTGGTCGTTGTCGAGGTGGATGGCCGTGCCTTTGGCTGCCTTCCAACCCTGGCTCTCCAACTGGCCGTAGCGCGCGATGGCAGGCGCCATGTCTTCGACCGCCGTCCAGGTTCGCAGCTGGGGTGTCACGCCTTCTGTTCCAAGCTTGTTGCGCTGCTTGCGCATGTTCTGGCGCAGGTTTTTGCCGCGTGCGTTCCAGTAGTCTTCGAAGCTGCCCGCAATGTCGATCCAGCCGGTGTCGATGTAGTCGCTGCTGTGCGTTGCGGCGCTGTCGTCTTCGCGGGGGGTGAGCCAGGGGTCGACCTGGGTGATCGACAGCACCAGGCACAGCCCAAGTGGGCCACGTTGCAGGCCGGCTGCCAGTGCGTGCAGAGACCACCGGGCATCGGCAACCCAGGCGCCGAGCGGCAGTTGCGATGGCTGAAAGGTTTGCCAACGGAACTTGGCTTGCGGCACCAGCAAGAACATGGCCGCGACTTCACCGTTGGCGCGGCCAATCAGCAAGCGTTCCGAGCCCGCGCCGAATGTCTTCAGCGCGGCGGTCACGGCCGCCGATGTCATGAAAGGCAGATCGCCGCGGCTGGCATTCAGCCGATCCCACGCCAGCGCGAGCTGCGCATCCTGCGATAGGGTCGACGCGGCAATATTTTTCCAATCAAGGCTGGCAACATGGGCAATAGACATAGGTGATGGCTTTGGTTGGGTATTACGAGAGGCGCTGTGGCGACGATGGCAACACCGGGGCGTTTGCATCGGCGAGCAGCTGCAGCGTGGCCGTGGCGATGCGCGTGACGTCGGCTTCGCTCAAGTCCTGGTGGCATAACAACTGCAGCACGTGCCTGCTCCAGCGCGGGCCGGCGTCGGCCGGGTCTGTCGGGGTTCCGGGCCAGATCCGGTCCCAGCGAAAGACAGGCAGCGACTGGGCTTTCAGCGCATGGTAGATCCGGTCGGCATCGTCGACCCAGAGCGGGAACACATAGGGCGCCACCGAAGTCGACGGTAGTGGAAAAAGCGGTCGCGCTCCTTGCACGTGGGCCAGCAGCCGAGCGTAAACGGCGTAGTTTTTCTGACGCTGCAGGATCACGCGTCCCCTGGGCAGCACGGCCTTCAGCGTCATGGACGCCCATAGCGGTTTTTGCTGGATGCGGCTCATGTCGCAGTCGCGCATCATGTCGTTTTCGCCCGAGCCCGAGGCTGCGCTGGAGGATGCGTCGGGGTCCGCCGGGGCGCGCGCATTTTTGAGCCCGAACAGCAAGGCCAGTCCGCGGTTGAGTCCGGCAAGGCGTTTGTATTTCGTCGCCAACTCGAGCACGTCGATCCAACCCTTGATCTGGGCCTTGGGGGCAGGGCTGACAAGTGTCAGGTCTTCGATGGGCCTGCGTGCGGATGCGACCAGGCCGGCCTCCGGCACGGGGAAGAATTTCGAGAGGCTTGCCGTGGCGAAGTCGCCCCAGGCGCCGACCGGTTTTTCGCCTGCCTCGCCGAAGTAGCAATGGGCGCAGTCTTCGATCAGGGCAATGCCGTGTTGGTCGCACCATTGGCGCACCTTGGCCAAGGACCGGGGCAGCCCGAAATAATGGGCCACGATGATCGCCTTGGTTGCCGCGACGGTTTTTGCGTCGATGGCCTCCAATTGCGGCAAACCTTCGGTGTCGATGGCGAAATAGGCGGGGGTCAGCTGCGCCAGCAACACCGGTGCCACCATCGTGGGGCAGTGGTAGGTGGGGACGAGCACCGTGCTGTGCGCCGGCAGTTTCAGCAGCAGCAGGGCCTGGTAGATGGCTGCGCGCCCGCTGGTCGTGAACAGGGTATGGGCCAGCTTCTCGACGCTATGGATGCCGGGGGCGTTTGCGCGTTCGAAGCTCGACCAGTCCAGCACGGGGCCGCGCGGCAAAGGTGGGGAGTCTGACGGCATCGTGGATGGGCTGCGAGGGGCGCGCAATGCGAGTCTTCTATTTACTGGCGGGGGCTACAGGGGCGCTCGCCGCCTGCGCTGCAGGTGCCACAGGTGCCGCAGGTGCAGGGGCATCGCTGGCAGGCGCGGCTGGGGCCGCTGCGGCACGTGGTGGCGCATCCTTCCATTGGCCGGCGGCCTGCAACTGCTGGCGCAATCCGGTTTCAGGAAAGCCGAGTTCTTCGGCGATGTGGGCTTGCGCCAGGGACTTGTCGTACTGTTTGAGGTCGAAATAGACCAGCCCGACGTTGTAGTGGGTGAACGGGTTGTCCTTGGCGTAGGTTTCGGCGATGTCCGTGTGTTGTATGGCCTCGGGTTGGCGCCCATTTTTTGCCAGGAAGGTCGCATACAACAGCCTTGCGGTGGTGTCGTCGGGTTTGAATTGCAACGCGCGGATGAAATAACAGTCCACCGTGTAGTTCATATTCGGCGGCTTTGACGACTTGGTCTTTTCGCCATAACGCATGGCCGCCATCAAGGCCCTGTGATTGTTGGGAAAGGCTCTGAGGGTGTAGTCCAGGTCTCCCCCGAGATAGCCCGATGTGCCCTTGATCAGTGCCTCGACTTCTGGCGTGAAATGGTAGCGCTCCACCCGGTCCAGGGTTTCGCCCTTGTTTGTTCGATAGTCGTAGGGGCCATACCCATTCTGGAGCGACCCGCAATTCGATTCCTGGCCAAAGGCTGGTGCCGCCAGGAAACTCAGCAGCAACACGGACAAGCCTGCGAATGTGCAGCGGGATTTCAACTTGGTTTTTTTGGACATCGGGTTATGAGAAAACATCGTTCTGTCTCCGCGTGTGTCAGGGCGCATGGGCCGGAGCCGCATGCTGGGGGGCAACGCCGAATTGCGTCTCCAGCCAATGCCGGGTCAGATTCTCTACCTGCATTCTGGCTGCGCTGTCTGAAAAAGTATGGTCGGCCTGGGGCAAATCATGGCGCACCAGTCTGGCATGCTGCCAGGCCGAGCGCCAGGTGGCTTCGGTTTGAGCGTACTCGAGAAATTCCTTCGCGGTGTAGTCGTCCCCGCTGAGCAGCAGAAGAATACTGCCTGGAAATCGGCTCCAGGCCTGGGCCATGCGCTGCTGAAAGACCGTTGTCTGCGGCGATGGGTTGGCGCGCCGAGTGGCCGTCTGCACATTGCGCAGCAAACCGCTCACGGCGTTCAGCGCTACCTTGCCACTGAAGAGCTTGCCCCAAAATTCCCGTTGCATCAGGCGTTGCGCGTAGTAGTGCTTGACCTGGGTGCGGGCCAGGCTGGCTTCGGATTGCACCCATGGATTCAGCAGGCACAGGCCGGCGACACGGGTGTCCGGTTTTTCGTGGCAGTAGAGCAGGGCGGCCGAGGCGCCGTCGCACAGGCCCCAGAGCACAACACGCTGGATGTGCGGCAGTCGTAGCTGCATGGCGTTGATGGCCGCGCCAACGTCCTGGCTGACACCGAGGAAGTCGCGGGCCTGGCCGCTGCTGTCCCCCATGCCGCGGTAGTCGAAGCGCAGCACGGCGTAACCTGCCGCAGCCAGGGCGCGGGCGAGCAGCACGAACTGGCGGTGACTGCCCGCACGGTATTGCGGTCCTCCAACGATGACTACCACGCCGGTTTCGGCCGGACATTCAGGCACGCTGAGGATGCCCAACAGCGATTCTTCGGCGCAGGCAAAAACCAGGGGCTCTTCGGCATAGTGCATGCTCATGCGGCGACTTCTCCGTCGGCAATGGGGTGCTTGGCTGCGCCGGATGGTTCGGCCAATGCGGCCAAAGTCGCCTCGATCAATGCCGGCGCCTCTTCGATTTCGGTGGTCTGCCAAAAGGCCGGCCCGTTGGCGATCTGCGAATGCACCGCCACGCCGGCTTGCTGCCACGAGGCGATGGTATTCGTGGCCACGGGAGTCAAGCCCGCATCTTCCCGGGTCGACAGTTCCAGCCAAACGATGCGTTGGATAGCGCCTGCGGGCTTGAGTGTTGCCAGCTCCAGGCCCTGGGCCAAACCTGGCGCGAGGGCATAACCTGCAACCTCCGCGGCATGGCCCGAAGCCAGCTGTTGCCGCAGGCCTTCCATGATGGCTTTGGCCTGGCCTCCGAGCATGTCTCCTGCCGCCTTGAGCCGCAGGAATTGCTGGAGCAGCGGCTTGCCCACGGGCGTGGGCGCCCAGAACAGCAGGCTGCACGGGGTGTTGAGTCGTTTGGCACCTTCTACGGCGAGCAGGCAACCGGCGCGCAATCCCCAGATCCACAACGGCGCCGGCCCCCTGGCTTGCAGCCATTGGCCGGCGAAGGCCACGTCGTCGACCCAGCTCTGCCAGGAGGCGTCGCCGAAATCGCCGCCGCTGTCGCCGCAGCCGTGCAGGTCGATCTGCAGCACGGTATAGCCGGCCGCGCACAGCGCGCGGGCCTGCAAGGCCGCCATGCGACGCGACTTGTTCATTTCTTCGGCGAAGGGATGGATGTAGAGCACCTGCCCGCGCGGGGCGCTCCCCAGTGCGTCATGCAACTGGCAGAACCGCGGCCCACCGGGTGTGTCGAGAAAAAACGCGTGCGGCGCGACGGGCATGTGTGCGGCGGGCCCTGGTGTCAGGCCGCGAGCTTGCCGCTGACGAAGTCGCTCAACGAACCGACCGATTCGAAGGTACTGCCGTCGATGTCGTCGTCGTCCACGACCAGGCCGAATTGTTCTTCCAGGCCGGTGATGAGGGACACCACGGCCATCGAGTCGAGCTCGGGAATGGCACCGAGCAAATGGGTTTCGCGGGTGAACGACGCCGAACGTCCGTTCAGGCTCAGAACCTCATCCAAAAGCCGAATGACTTCTTTCTCCACATCCATGACCCGACTCCCGTTCTTACGTATGCAAACCGGACATTTTACGGGCCTTGTCCATGATGGCTATGCGATACTTTTGGCAGATCACCCTGTTTTGTTGCAGCCACTGCCCAACCGCCATGCCTGAATCCACACTTCTCCCTGAATTGATCGCCGTGGCTGCCGAGCGGACGCCCGAGGCACGTGCACTCACCGATGGCGCGGCCTCCTTGTCCTATGAGGCGCTGGCCTCGGACGTGGCGCATTTCGCCTCCGGCTTGATGGGCCTGGGCTTGCAGCGCGGCGAGCGTGTGGCCATCTATCTCGACAAGCGTTTCGAGACCGTGGTGGCCAGCTTCGGTGCCCCGGCCGCAGGCGCGGTGTTCGTGCCGCTCAATCCGCTGCTCAAGGCCGAGCAGGTGGGCTTCATCTTGCGCGACTGCAATGTCCGGGTGCTGGTGACCTCGCCCGAGCGGCTGGCGCTGCTGGCCGACACGCTGGCCGATTGCCCGGACCTGCGCCATGTGGTGGTGACGGGCGCCGCAAGCCAAAGCCCGGCGCTGCCGGCGGGCCTGAGCTTCACGGCATGGCCCGGGCTGCTGGGTGGCCCGCTGCGGGCGGCGCACCGCGTCATCGACGTGGACATGGCCGCCATCCTCTACACCTCGGGCAGCACCGGCAAACCCAAGGGCGTGGTGCTCTCGCATCGCAACATGGTGGCGGGCGCGAAAAGCGTGGCCTCTTATTTGCACAATCACGCGCAGGACAGCTTGCTTGCCGCGTTGCCGCTGTCGTTCGATGCGGGCTTCAGCCAGCTCACCACGGCCTTCCATTCGGGCGCACGGGTGGTGCTGCTCAACTACCTGATGCCGCGCGACGTGCTCAAGGCCATGGAGCGTGAAAAGGTCACCGGGCTCACCGCCGTGCCGCCGCTGTACATTCAGCTGGCCCAGCTTGAATGGCCCGCGGCCATCGGCGAGCACTTGCGTTATTTCGCCAACACCGGCGGGCGCATGCCGGGCGAGACCCTGGCCCTGCTGCGCCAGCGCGTGCCGCAGGCCAAGCCCTTCCTGATGTATGGGCTGACCGAGGCATTTCGCTCCACCTACCTGCCACCCGACGAGGTGGACCGCCGCCCCGACTCCATCGGCAAGGCCATCCCCAACGCGGAAATTCTGGTGCTGCGCGAAGACGGCTCGCCCTGTGCCGCCGATGAGCCGGGCGAGCTGGTGCACCGGGGCGCACTGGTCGGCATGGGCTACTGGAACGACGCCGAAAAAACCGCCGAGCGCTACAAGCTCCTGGCCGCCGATGCGCCAGGCCGCCAGCCCGGCTTGCAACTGCCTGAATACGCGGTGTTCTCCGGCGACACGGTGCGCAAGGACGCGGAAGGCTTTCTGTATTTCATCGGCCGCCGCGACGAGATGATCAAGTCTTCGGGCTACCGCATCAGCCCGACCGAGGTCGAGGAAGTGCTCTATGCCACCCGTCTCGTCGGTGAATGTGTGGCCTTCGGCGTGGAGCATCCATCCTGGGGGCAGGCGATCCAGGTGATCGCCACCGCCCCCGATGGTGCCGCCGGCCTCGACACGGGCGCGCTGCTGGCGGCTTGCCGCGCCCGTATGCCGGCCTATATGGTGCCGGCGGGGGTGGAGGTGGCGGCCGGTCCGCTGCCGCGCAATCCGAACGGCAAGATCGACCGCAAGCTGCTCTCCACCGCCTGGGTCGAGCGCCAAGCCCAATAAGTTTTACAGACGCATCCACATGACAGAACGCACCGCCCCCGTCCACGCTTCGCTGCCCCAGTTTCCCATCAGCGCAGGGGAGCTATTGGTGGGCGGCGAGCGCCTGTCCCTGCTCGCAGCGCGGGTCGGGCAGACGCCGTTTTATGCCTACGACCGCGGCCATCTGCGCACCCGTGTGGCCGAGTTGCGCGCCGCGCTGCCGGCCAGCGTGAAGCTGCACTACGCCATGAAGGCCAACCCCATGCCCGCGGTGGTGGGCCTGATGGCCGGCCTGGTGGACGGGATCGACGTGGCCTCGGCCGGCGAACTCAAGGTGGCGCTGGACGCTGGCGCCGACCCGCGCGAAATCAGCTTCGCTGGCCCCGGCAAACGCGACATCGAACTGCAGCAGGCGGTGGCGTCTCGTGTGTTGATCAATGTGGAGTCGATGCGCGAGGTGATTTTGCTCGAAGCGATTTCGCAGCGCCTGGGACTGCCGGCGCGCGTGGCCGTACGCGTCAACCCCGACTTCGAGCTCAAGGGCTCGGGCATGAAGATGGGCGGTGGCCCGAAGCAGTTCGGCGTCGACGTGGAAGCCATGCCCGAACTGCTGGCGGCCGTGGGCCGCGCCGGCCTGGCTTTCGAAGGTTTTCACCTGTTCGCGGGGTCGCAGAACCTGCGTGCCGAGTCGATCTGCGAGGCCCAGCAAAAATCGTATGCGCTGGCCGTGCGGCTGGCGCAGCATGCGCCTGCGCCGGTGCGCTTCCTGAATCTCGGCGGCGGCTTCGGCATCCCGTACTTTCCGGGCGAGCAGCGGCTTGACCTGCAGCCCATCGGCGACAACCTTGCCGCGTTGGCCGCACAGGCCCAAACCGAGTTGCCCGAAGCTTCGTTCGTGATCGAGCTCGGCCGTTACCTGGTGGGCGAAGCCGGCATCTATGTGGCCCGGGTGATCGACCGCAAGGTCTCGCGCGGCCAGGTGTTTCTGGTGACCGATGGCGGGCTGCACCACCATCTTTCCGCCTCCGGCAACTTCGGCCAGGTGGTGCGCAAGAATTACCCGGTGACCATCGGCAACAAGGCCGATGCCGTGGTGCGCGAGCAGGCCTCGGTGGTGGGGCCGTTGTGCACGCCGCTCGACCTGCTGGCCGACCGCATGGACCTGCCTGCCGCGGAAGAAGGCGACCTGGTGGTCGTGTTCCAGTCGGGCGCTTATGGCGCCAGCGCCAGCCCGCACGGATTCCTCGGCCATCCGCCCTGCGTCGAGGTGCTGGTTTAGCGGCCGCGTGACTGCAAGCACCACAGGTACAGGTATCGGTTTCGACCGGGTGGCGGCCGCGCTGCTCACCCTGGCCTGCTTCACCGCGGGCGGATTCGTCGCCCTGCATCACCCGCTGTCGCCGATGCTGGCGCTGGCGGTGTTCTACACACTGAGCCTTGCGACAGCCTGGTGGCCGGGGTTGTGGCTTTTCGCCGTGCCCGCGTCCCTGCCTTTCCTGAATTTTTCGCCCTGGACCGGCTGGCTGATGGTCGACGAGTTCGATCTCATGATGATGGCCTGCCTGGCGGGAGGCTACGGGCGCCTGGCCCTGGCGCCGCGCCATCGCGAGGCTGGCGTCATCCGCTGGCGCCAGCCAGGCTTCTGGTTGCCCGTGGCGCTGGGGTTGACGGGGGCGTTGGCGCTGGGGCGCGGCCTGGCTGGCACCGGCCTGCAGGCGTTCAATTGGTTTGACGGCTACACCGACCCGATGAACAGCCTGCGGCTGGCCAAGAGCCTGCTGTGGGCGGGCCTGGCCATCCCCTTGCTGCGGGACGCCTTGCGGCATGCGCCGCTGTCCACGGGGCACCGTATCGCCGGCGGCATGGCCCTGGGGCTGGCCTGCGTCACCGTGGCCGTGTTGTGGGAGCGGCTGGCCTTTCCGGGCCTGTTCGACTTCACCAGCCGCTACCGTATCACCGCGATGTTCTGGGAGATGCATGTGGGCGGTGCGGCCATCGACGGCTACCTGGCCTTGGCCACGCCCTTCGTGGTCTGGGCCCTGCGCTCGGCGCGCGGCCCCTGGGGCTGGCTGGCCGCTGCGCTGCTGGCCGTGCTCGCCACCTATGCCGGCCTGACGACGTTTTCCCGCGGCGTGTACCTGGCCGTCGCCGCGCCGCTGCTGTTGCTGGGTGGCCTGCTCTGGCTGCAGGCGCGCGGGATCGATGCGCGGGCGGTGTCGCAGCGTTTCTGGCATTGGCTGCGTCCCTCATCCTGGCGCTCGCGCGCCGGCTGGGTGCTGGCGGTGGCCATCATGTCGGAGGTGGTCGGCGTGTTGAGCGGCGGCAGCTACATGGCCGACCGCGTGGCCACGACCGACCGCGATTTCGGCAGCCGCATGGCGCATTGGCAGCGGGGCGTGAGCCTGCTGGCCTCACCGTCCGACTGGCTGCTCGGCAAGGGTCTTGGGCGATTGCCAGCGCTCTACGCGAAAAGCTTCCCGGAGGGCGAACTCTCGGGGCAGGTGCATTGGCGGCAAGATGGTGGCCCCGACGGCCCATCACATCCTTTCGTCACGGTATCGGGTCCGCAAAGTGATCCCGAGCTGGCCGGGCTTTTCGCGCTGACGCAGCATGTGGCGATCCGCCCGGGCGAACGTTACCGCGTGCGCATGAACGTACGCGTGACGGCCCCGGTCGACATCTACTTGCAGGTCTGCGAGCGGCATCTGCTCTACAACGGTGGCTGCCAGGCCGCCTACACGCGGCTCGAGCCGTCGGCCGAGCCCTGGCAGGACGTGGGGCTGTTCATGCGTGGGCAGCTGCTGCGCGGCGGCCCCTGGTATGCGCCGCGGCCGGCGATGTTCACCGTGTCCGTGCTGGACCCTGGCGTTTCAGTGGACATCGACCACATCAGCCTGTTTGCCCACGACGACCAGGAGCGGCTGGTGAACGGCAAATTCGAGTTGGGGCTGGCCCACTGGTTCCCCGCGGCGCAAAGCTATTTCCTGCCCTGGCACATCGACAACCTGTACCTGGAACTGCTGATCGAGCGCGGCCTGCTCGGGCTGGTGCTGACACTGGCGCTGGTGGCTGGCGCGCTGTGGCGCGTGGTGCTGGGGGAGGCCCGCACCCATGTGCTGGCGCCATATCTGGCCGCGTCGCTCAGCGGCGCGATGCTGGTCGGCCTGGTGAGCAGCGTGATGGACGTGCCGCGGGTGGCGTTCCTGCTGTTCTGGCTGGCGTTTCTGGCGCTGCGCCTGCCTGGATCGGCCGGACCGGCCGACACACCCAGGGCCAGCAAGGCTTAACGGGGCGATCAGGGCAGGCCGAAAAGGTGATGTGAAACAATATGGGGGATTCTCCGCTTCCCTTTTTCATTTATTTCCGTCTGACTGATCATGAGCGCATTCAACGAAGAAACTGTCCTGAGCGTGCACCACTGGACCGACCGGTTGTTCACCTTCACCACCACCCGCGACCCTTCGTTGCGCTTCAGCAATGGGCACTTCACCATGATTGGCCTGAAGGGCGACAACGGCAAGCCGCTGCTGCGCGCCTACAGCATCGCCAGCGCCAACTACGAAGAACACCTCGAATTCCTGAGCATCAAGGTGCCTGACGGCCCGCTCACTTCCAAGCTCCAGCACATCAAGGTGGGCGACCCGATCATCGTCGGCCGCAAACCCACCGGCACTCTCGTGACCGATTACCTGCTGCCCGGCAAGCACCTGTACCTGCTGTCGACCGGCACTGGCCTGGCGCCGTTCCTGAGCATCGTGCGCGACCCCGAAACCTACGAGCGCTTCGAACAGGTGATCGTGGTGCACGGTGTGCGCCAGGTGGACGAGCTGGCCTACCACGACATGCTGACCGAGCATCTGCCGGCCCATGAGTTCCTGGGCGAGATGGTGACCAGCAAGCTGCGCTACTACCCCACCGTCACGCGCGAGTCGTACCGCAACATGGGCCGCATCACCGAACTGCTCGACAACGGCAAGCTGTTCAAGGACCTGGACCTGCCCGAGTTCGATCCGGCGCAAGACCGCGTGATGTTGTGTGGCAGCCCCGGCATGTTGACCGACCTGAAGAAGATGCTCGAAGAACGTGGCTTCAAGGAAGGCAACACGTCCACGCCTGGCGACTTCGTGGTCGAACGTGCTTTTGCCGAAAAATAACCGCAGACTGGACAAAACACGAAAATTCGGTATAGAATAGTGGCTTCGCGGCTGTAGCTCAGTTGGATAGAGTACTTGGCTACGAACCAAGGGGTCGTGGGTTCAATTCCTGCCAGCCGCACCAAAAAGTAAAAACCTGCAATCGCAAGATTGCAGGTTTTTTGCTTTGGGACGCTTGGGGACGGGAGCGGACCGGTCTTTTGTTCGGCATTCATTTTTCGGCTTAAATGTGACCATGAGCAAAGCCTTTACCCGCGAAACCGACTCGGACAACGACGACGACGATCTGGCCTTGCCGCCGCTGCCCGCAGGGGGCAAGAACTACATCACGCCCGCCGGCTACAAACGCCTGCGCGACGAGCTGCTCGACCTCATCGACAACGAGCGTCCGAAGATCGTCGAGGTCGTGCATTGGGCAGCGAGCAACGGCGACCGCTCGGAAAACGGCGACTACCACTATGGCAAGAAACGCCTGCGCGAGATCGATCGCCGCATTCGTTTCCTGACCAAGCGCCTCGAGATCGCTGAAGTCGTTGATCCGAGCCTGCACCACGGCAACGACCAGATCTTCTTCGGCGCCACGGTGACCTATGCCGAAGAGTCCGGCCTGGAGCGTACCGTCACCATCTACGGCATCGACGAGGCCGACAATACGCAGGGGCAGGTGAGCTGGGTGTCACCGATCGCGCGCACGCTGATCAAGGCCCACACCGGCGATGTGCTGCGCCTGGCCTCACCGGCCGGCGCACAGGAAATCGAGGTGCTGCGCGTCGAATATCCCGCGCCTGCGGCAAAGGCTTCGTAGGTCGCTCAGCTGGACGGCTTGGCCCGCACCGCGCGCAGCACGAACGGCGTGCGCTTGAGGTGGCGCAGCGCCAACTCAAGCTGCGTACGGTCGCGCACGGCGATCACGAAGCGCAGGTCGCTGGCGTCCTGGCCCTCGTCCTGGCCCATGTCGACATGGGTGATGTCGACCTCGGCCGAGGCCAGCGCCGCAGCCACGCGCGCCAGCACACCTTTGCCGTTGGTCACCGTGATGACGACGCCGGTCTCGAAGGTGCGCACCGGCTCGTCGGCCCAGTCCACCGAGATGAAGCGTTCACTGTCCTTGTACTGCAGCCGCTTGGCGACGGCGCAGTCGTCGGTGTGCACCACCAGGCCTTCGCCGCGACCGAGATAGCCGACGATGCCGTCGCCCGGAATCGGCCGGCAGCAGCGCGCGAACTGTACCGAGGTGTTCTCGCTGCCGTCGAGCACCACCGCACCTTGCGACACGGTTTCATGCGCGGTGTAGCGCTCGCGGCTCAGCAGCAGGGCATCGGGCTTCTCGCCGGATTCGGTGAGCAGCACCATCAGGCGTTTGGCGACGATGCTGGCCACGCGTTTGCCCATGCTGATGTCGGTCAGCAATTCGGCGCGGCTGCGGTTGCCGGTGAAGCGCAGCAATTTGTCCCACAGCGGCTGGTGTTCGCCGTCCACGTCGGGCAGCCGCTCCATGCCTTCGGCGCGCAAGGCCTGGGTGAGCAGTTTCTCGCCAAGGCTTTCGGAATCGGTGAGCGCCATGCTCTTCAGGTGATGGCGGATCTTGGAGCGCGCGCGGCCGGTGCGCACGAAGCCGAGCCAGGCCGGGTTCGGCGCCGACACGGTGGCGGTGATGACCTCGATCACGTCGCCGTTCTTGAGCTCGGTGCGCAGCGGCACCTGCTCGCCATTGATCTTGGCCGCCACCGTGCGGTCGCCCACGTTGCTGTGGATGGCATAGGCGAAGTCGACCACGGTAGCGCCGCGCGGCATGGCCATGATCTGGCTCTTCGGCGTGAAGACGTAGACCGCATCGGGGAACAGGTCGACCTTGACATGGTCCCAGAACTCGGCGGCGTCGCGGGTTTCGTGCTGGATGTCGAGCAGCGACTGCAGCCATTTCGTGCCCAGCCGGTCGGCCATGGCCGCGTCGCCATCACCGGCCTTGTACAGCCAGTGCGCGGCCACTCCGGACTCGGCCACCACATGCATGGCTTCGGTCCGCATCTGGAACTCGACGTTCACGCCGGAAGGGCCGACAAGTGTGGTGTGCAGCGACTGGTAGCCGTTGAGCTTGGCGATCGCGATGTGGTCCTTGAACCGGCCCGGCACCGGCTTGTACATCTGGTGCAGCATGCCGAGCGCGGTGTAGCAATCGATGACGCTGGGCACGATCACCCTGAAGCCGTAGATATCGGTCACCTGGGCGAAGCTCAGGTGTTTGTCTTCCATCTTCTGGTAAATGGAATAGAGCGTTTTCTCGCGCCCGGCGATGCGCACTTTCATGCCTGCGCTGGCGAACGTGGTCTCGACCTCCTGCTGCACCTTCTGGACCAGGTCGCGGCGCCGGCTGCGGGCCTTGGCCACCGCTTTCGACAGGATGTTGTAGCGCCAGGGGCGCAGGTAGCGGAAAGCCAGGTCCTGCAATTCGCGGTAGGTCTGGTTCAGCCCGAGCCGGTGCGCGATGGGCGCGTAGATGTCCAGCGTTTCCGATGAAATGCGCGCCCACTTCGCGCGCGGCATGTCGCCCATGGTGCGCATGTTGTGGGTGCGGTCGGCGAGCTTGACCAGGATCACGCGCACGTCGCGGGCCATGGCCAGCAGCATCTTGCGGAAGGACTCGGCCTGGTTTTCCTCGCGGGTCGTGAAATGCAGCTTGTCCAGTTTGGTCAGGCCGTCGACCATTTCCGCTACCGGTGCGCCGAAGCGTTCAATCAACTCGGGCTTGGTGACGCCGCAGTCTTCGATCGCGTCGTGCAGCAGGGCTGCCATCAGCGCCTGCGCGTCGAGCTTCCAACTGGCGCACTGTGCCGCCACAGCGATCGGGTGGGTAATGTAGGGCTGGCCGCTGTTGCGCAGTTGGCCCAGATGGGCCTCGTCGGCGAAACGGTAGGCCTGGCGCACCTGCTCGATGCTGGCGGCATCCAGGTACTGCAGGCTGTCGATCAGGGCGGCAAAGCTGGCCGCAGCAGCGTTGGCTGCCGCAGGACTGGGGGCTTGGCGCGCCTTTTTGGCACGCGCCACAGGCGTGTCTGTAACTGAAGGGGGGGACGCGTCACTCATGGCTTGAATATAGCGTGGCTACGCCAAAACTATTTCCGCCAACAAAAAAGCACCGCGGGGCGGTGCTTTTTGGCTGCAAGGGATGTGAAGCGACGATCAGCTCGGAACCTTTTTCAGCATTTCCAGGCCGACCTTGCCGGCGGCGATTTCGCGCAGCGCGGTGACCAGGGGCTTGTTCTTGCTTTCGATCTTGGATGCATGGCCCTGGCTCAGCATGCGCGCGCGGTACGTGGCCGCCAGCACCAGCTGGAAGCGGTTGGGGATTTGTTCAAGACAATCTTCGACGGTGATGCGGGCCATGAATTTCTCCGGAAAACTAAAGGGTGCCAGGGGGCGTTAGCTGATGTTCAAGGATTTGAAGGTGTCGCTTCTGGCACGGCGCTGTGCCAGAAATTTGAGCCGTTGGGCATGGACGATGGCTTTCAGGTCGAAAACCGCCCTGTCAAATAACTCGTTGATTATAACGAAGTCGAATTTCGAGGCCTGGGCCATTTCCACGGCAGCGTTTTTCAGGCGCAGTTCGATGACCTCGGGCGTGTCTTCGCCGCGACGCTCCAGGCGTGAGCGCAACTCTTCCCAACTCGGCGGCAGGATGAAGATCAGCACCGCATTCGCAAAAATCTGCTTGATCTGGATCGCGCCCTGGAAGTCGATTTCCAGGATCACGTCGGCGCCTTGCGCGATGCGGTCCTCAATGGCCTTTTTCGAGGTGCCGTAGCGGTTGCCGTGCACCTCGGCCCATTCGAGGAAGGCGTCGCCCTTGACCATCGCGTCGAACTCCTCCGTCGAGGCGAAGAAGTATTCGCGGCCGTGTTTTTCCTGGCCGCGCGGCGCGCGGGTGGTGTGCGAGACCGAGGGTTGCACCTTCGAGTCGAGTTCGAGCAAGGCTTTGACCAGGCTCGACTTGCCAGCGCCGCTCGGCGCGGCCACAACGATGAGATTTCCGGGGTAGTCCATGATGAAACAGCGCACGGCGCTATCAATAAGGTAGCGCTATTCTATCGTTTGAAACGGGCCTGCGCGATCGGCCACACGGCCTTGATTATGAGAGATGGCATTTTGGTCCGCGTGGGCACCTCAGGCGCTTTGCCATAACTCGGGTGCGGCGAACTGTTCCTGCAGGAATTCCACCCCCACGCGCACCTTGGCGGAGTTGTCCAGCCGCGAAGGGTAGACGGCCCAGATGTTGGCCTCTTGCCGCCATTCGGGCAGCACCCGCACCAGCTTGCCCTCGCGCAGCAGCGGCTCAACGTCCCAGAGGGAGCGCAGGGTGATACCCCCGCCGTTGACGGTCCATTGCACGACGATCTCGCCGTTGTTGGAGGACAAGGGCCCCGTCACCTTGACCGACTGCTCGACACCTTTGGCGCGCAGCTTCCAGATGCCGAACGGATGATCGCGTTCCTTGGTGACGAGGCAGTCATGGTTGGACAGGTCACGCAGCGAACGCGGCGTGCCGCGCCGCGCCAGATAGCTGGGCGCAGCGCACAGCACCCGGTGGTTGTCGGCGAGACGCCGCGCGATGAGGTGGGGCGCGATTTCATCGCCGATGCGAACGTCCAGGTCGAACCCTTCGGCGGCCACGTCGATCAGCCGGTCGAACACTTCCAGCCTCACCTGGAGCTGGGGGTAGCGCGCGAGCATGCGCGAGACCATCGGTGCGACCACGCGGCGCCCGAAGCCGAAGCTGCTGCTGATGCGCAAAGGGCCACGCGGCGTGCGCTTGGTGATGGAGACCTCCTGCAGCAACTGGTCCACGTCGTCGAGCACCTGCTGCGCCCAGTGGAACACCCGTTCGCCATCTTCCGTGACCACGACGCGCCGGGTCGTGCGGTGCAGCAGCCGTACACCAAGCACTTCTTCAAGGATGCGAATGCGCTTGCTGACATAGGCGGTCGAGGTGCCCAGCTCCTCGGCGGCCGCCGCGAAACTTGAATGACGAACGATCACGAGGAACACACGCAGATCTTCGTTGGCGGGAAGATTGTTCACGATCTGTAATCAATGCGTTAACGATTGAGGGATTGTATGTTCTGCGGTGTGAATCAACAATCCAGAGGCTGGCGCAAAACCCGATCCCCGGGACAAGCTGACGCGCCGTAATCTGGAGACAAATTGATGAGCACTACTCGGCCCTACCGCATTGCTGTGATCGCGGGTGACGGCATCGGCAAGGAAGTCATGCCCGAAGGATTGCGTGTTCTTGAAGTTGCGGCACGCCGTTTCGGCATCGCGCTCGAGTTCAAACACTTTCATTGGGCCGATTGCGACTATTACGCGAAGACCGGCCAGATGATGCCGGACGACTGGAAGGCGCAACTGAGCGGCCAGGACGCGATCTATTTCGGCGCCGTCGGCTGGCCGGCCACCGTGCCCGACCACGTGTCGCTGTGGGGCTCGCTGCTGAAGTTCCGCCGCGAGTTCGACCAATACATCAACCTGCGCCCGGTGCGCCTGTTCGAAGGCGTGCCTTGCCCGTTGGCCGGCCGCAAGCCCGGCGACATCGACTACTACGTGGTGCGCGAGAACACCGAGGGCGAATACACCTCGCTCGGCGGCATCATGTACGAGGGCACGGAGCGCGAGATCGTGATCCAGGAATCGGTGTATTCACGCCATGGCACCGACCGCCTGCTGCGCTTCGCCTTCGACCTGGCCCAGAGCCGCCCGCGTAAACACGTCACGCTGGCCACCAAGTCCAACGGCATCGCCATCAGCATGCCCTGGTGGGACAAACGCGCCGACGCGGTGGCCAAGGACTATCCCGAGGTGACGCTGGACAAGCAGCACATCGACATCCTCACCGCGCGCTTCGTGCTGCAGCCCACGCGTTTCGACGTGGTGGCCGCCACCAACCTGTTTGGCGACATCTTGTCCGACCTGGGCCCGGCCACCACCGGCACCATCGGCCTGGCGCCTTCGGCCAACCTCAACCCCGAGCGCAACTTCCCTTCGCTGTTCGAGCCAGTGCACGGCTCGGCGCCCGACATCTACGGCAAGAACATCGCCAACCCGATCGCCATGATCTGGTCCGGCGCGCTGATGCTCGACTTCCTCGGCAACGGTGATACGCGCTGCCGCGCCGCGCACGACGCCATCGTGGGGGCCATCGAAGCCGTGCTGGTGTCGGACACGCGGACCCCCGACCTGGGTGGCAAGGCTTCCACCACCGACATGGGGCGGGCCGTGACCGAGCGGCTGGAATCCGTTTCGCTCGCCAACTGAAGCGATGCCGGGGCAAGGCGGCCCCCGATGCCTCGCCGCCATCCCAAAACAAATAGGAGACAGACATGTACGACACGACTTCCCTTTCGCTGCAACGGCGCCGGCTTCTGCTCGGCGCCGCCGGTGCCGCAGGCGCCTCTTTGCTGTCGACCAGCCTGGCCCGGGCGGCCGAATGGCCGGAGCGCCCGATCACCTTCATCTGCCCCTGGCCGGCCGGCGGCACTGCCGACCAGTCGATGCGCTCCCTGTGTTCGGTGGCCGCGCGCGTGCTTGGACAGCCCATCGCCGTCGAGAACAAGGTGGGCGCCTCCGGCATGATCGGCACCCGGGCGCTGGCAAGCGCCAAGCCCGACGGCTACACCATCGGCCAGATCCCGATCTCGGTGACGCGGTTCTCGCAGTTGGGCACGGTCCAGCTCGATCCGCGCAAGGACTTTACCTACCTTGCCCGGACCTCGGGCCAGACCTTCGGCATCGCCGTATCGGCCAGCTCGCCCTACAAGACGCTGAAGGATTTGATCGACGCCGCCAAGGCCAGCCCCGGCAACCTCACCTACGCGCATGCCGGCGTCGGCGGCGCCACACATGTGGGCATGGAGGAATTGGCACAGGCGGCCGGCGTGCGCTTCAACGCGGTGCCCTTCAAAGGCGGTGCCGAGGCGCTGCAGGGCGTGCTGGGTGGTCACGTCGAGGCGCTGGCCGACTCCAGTTCCTGGGCGCCGCACGTCGAGGCCGGCAAACTGCGGCTGCTGGCCACCTGGGGCGAGCAGCGTACACCGCGTTTCAAGGACACCCCCACGCTCAAGGAGCTCGGCTATCCTGTGGTGGTTGATGCGCCCAATGGCATCGGTGCGCCAAAGGGGCTTGATCCTGCCGTGGCGGCCAAGCTGCGCGAGGCTTTTCGGCAGGCCGTGGCCAGCCCGGAGTTCAAGGCGGTGGCGGACAAGATCGATGCGCCCGTGCTGTACCTCGATGGGCCAGACTACGAGAAGTACGTGAACCTCGTCTACACCCGCGAGACCGCGCTGATCGAGCGACTGAAACTCAAGGAACTGATGAAGGGTTGAACCCGGTCCGCGCAGCCTCTGCGCATGGAGAACCCCAATGAATATGACCGCTACTGACAAGTCACCTGCAATTCCCACAAGACCCGCGAGCAGCCCGCTGATCCGCCTGCACGCCAACGACAACGTACTGGTGGCCAAGGCGCAGATCGCGTTGGGCGAGGAAATCGTCGAACTGGGTGTGCGCGCCCGCGCCCAGGTGCCGGCCGGCCACAAGATTGCCGCCTGCCGCATCGCCCAGGGCGAGCCGGTGAAGAAGTACGACACCGTGATTGGCGTGGCGGCGCGCGACATCGAAGCCGGCGACTATGTGCACGCGCACAACATCACGCTGGTGGACTTCGACCGCGACCCGGGCTTCTGCCAGGATGTGCGTCCGGTGGACTATCTGGCCGAAGCCGAGCGGGCCACCTTCATGGGCTTCGTGCGGCCCGACGGGCGGGTGGGCACGCGCAACTTCATCGGCATCTTGTCCTCGGTGAACTGCTCGGCCACCGTCATCAAAAATATCGCCGCGCATTTCACGGCGGAGCGGCTCAAGGATTTTCCGAACGTTGACGGCGTGGCAGCCTTCGCGCAGACCACGGGCTGCGGCATGTCGTCGCCGAGCGAGCATTTCGACGTGCTGCGCCGCACGCTGGCCGGGTATGCGCGGCATCCCAATCTGGCCGGTGTGCTGATCGTGGGGCTGGGCTGCGAACGCAACCAGGTGGACGGACTGGTCGATTCGCAAGGGCTGGAGCGCGGGCGGCTGATGCGCACGATGGTGATGCAGGAGGTGGGGGGCACGCGTGTCACCATCGAGGCCGGCATCCAGGCGATCCAGGAAATGCTGCCCGAGGCCAACGCGGCGCGGCGCCAGCCGGTGAGCGCCAGCCACCTGAAGATCGGCCTGGAGTGCGGCGGCTCCGATGGCTTTTCCGGCATCACCGCCAACCCGGCCCTGGGCGCGGCGATGGACATCCTCGTGCGCCACGGCGGCACGGCCATTCTTTCAGAAACACCCGAGATCCACGGCGTCGAATACATGCTAACGCGCCGCGCCGTGACACCCGAAGTAGGCCAGAAGCTGCTTGACCGGCTGGCCTGGTGGGCGCGTTACACCGCGGGGCAAAACGCCCAGTTCAACGGCGTGGTGGGCCATGGCAATCAGGCCGGCGGGTTGGCGAATATTTTCGAAAAATCGCTGGGTTCGGCGATGAAGGGTGGCACCACGCCACTGCAGGCGGTGTACGAATACGCCGAGCCGATCGACAAACATGGCTTCGTGTTCATGGATTCGCCCGGCTACGATCCGGTGGCTTCGACCGGCCAGATCGCCAGCGGCGCCAACCTGATCTGCTTCACCACGGGGCGTGGCTCGATGTTCGGCAGCAAACCGGCGCCAACCATCAAGCTGGCCAGCAACACGCCGATGTTCATTCGGCTGGAGGAAGACATGGACATCAATTGCGGCAAGGTCATCGATGGCGACCGCACCGTCGACGAGATGGGGCAGGAGATCTTCCTGGAAATCCTCAAGCACGCCTCGGGTGAAAAGACCAAGAGCGAAGCGCTGGGCCTCGGCGATCACGAGTTCGTGCCTTGGCACATGGGTATCGTGAGTTAGGTTAAGACTCAAGTCTGCGGACGTCCGCGTTCAAACGAAATTTTTGAAAGGTTGCCAACCATCATGCCTCTGACACTTTCCCGTTCCGATTTGCAGTGCACTGCCAATTTCATCGCCGGCGAGTGGTGCGCCCCTGCCGGCAAAACGCTGGACGTGACGGACCCGGCCACGGGCGAGCTCATCGCCCGGGTGCCCGATTCAGGCGCCGCAGAGGCTCGCGCCGCAGTAGAAGCCGCCCACGCGGCCTTCGCCAGCTGGCGCAAGCTGCCGGGCAAACACCGTGCGCAGATCATCAAGCGCTGGAACGACCTGATCGTCGCCCACCAGGAAGACCTGGGCCGACTGATCTCGCGCGAGCAGGGCAAGCCCCTGGCCGAGGGCAAGGGTGAAGTGCTCTACGCAGCCAGCTACGTGGAATGGTTCGCCGAAGAAGCCACGCGCGGTGGCGGCGACATCATTCCCGCACCGGTGCCGGGCCGGCGCATGTTCGCCTTCAAGGAACCGGTCGGCGTGATCGCCGCCATCACCCCCTGGAACTTCCCCGCCGCCATGATCGCGCGCAAGATCGCACCGGCCCTGGCCGCCGGCTGCACCGTGGTCTGCAAGCCCGCCGAAGACACACCGCTGACCTCGCTGGCCCTGGTCAAGCTGGCGCAGGAAGCCGGCGTGCCGCCGGGCGTGCTCAACATCGTCACCGCCTCGCGCGAGCGCACCCCTGAGGTGGTGGACGTGTGGCTGGACGACCCGCGTGTGCGCAAGATCACCTTTACCGGTTCCACCCCGGTGGGCAAACACCTGGCGCGCCGCTCGGCCGACACACTGAAGAAACTCTCGCTCGAACTCGGTGGCAACGCCCCCTTCATCGTCTTCGACGACGCCGACCTGGCCGCCGCGGTCGACGGCCTGATGGTGTCCAAGTTCCGCAACGGCGGCCAGACCTGCGTCTGCCCGAACCGCATCTACGTGCAGGCCGGCGTGCACGACGCCTTCGTCGAGAAGCTGGCCGCGCGCGTCGCCGCCCTGGTGGTCGGCCCGGCCAGCGACCCGGCCTCGCAGATCGGCCCGATGATCAACGCCCGTGCCATCGAGAAGATCGAACGCCATGTGCAGCAGGCGCTGGCCGGTGGGGCCCGTATCGCCGCTGGCGGCACGCGGCTGCCGGCGCTGGGGCCGAACTACTTCGCCCCCACGGTGCTGGTCGGCGCCACTGCGGCCATGGACTGCTCGTGCGAGGAAACCTTCGGCCCGGTGGCGCCGATCACCCGCTTCGAGAGTGAAGCCGAAGTCATCGCCGCGGCCAACGCCACGCCGTTCGGACTGGCCGCGTATTTTTATTCGAACGACGTGCGCCGCATCTGGCGCCTGGCCGATGCGCTCGAATGCGGCATCGTCGGCATCAACGAAGGTGCGCTGGCCGCCGAGGCCGCGCCCTTCGGCGGCGTGAAGGATTCGGGTTATGGCCGCGAAGGCTCGGTGCACGGCATGGACGAATACATGCATGTGAAATACGTCTGCCAAGGGCAACTGGACTGAGCATGCCACTGCGGTGTCGCGTCAACACGTACTGACTTTCTCTCTCACCCACCCTCAGGATTCCCATGACCGCTTCCAATCCCTTCAAGTCCGCGCTCGCTGAACGTCGGCAGCAGGTCGGCTTCTGGCTCTCGATGGCCGATCCTTATCTGGCCGAGGTCGCCGCGACGGCCGACTTCGATTGGCTGCTGATCGACGGCGAACACGCGCCGAACGACGTGCGCAGCACCCTGGCCGCGCTGCAGGCGATCGCGCCCTACCGCAGCCAGCCGGTGGTGCGTGCCGTGCAGGGCGATACGGCCCTCATCAAACAACTGCTCGACATCGGCGTGCAGAACCTGTTGATCCCGATGGTCGATACGGCGGAGCAGGCGCGCGCACTGGTGGCGGCCACGCGTTATCCACCGAACGGCATCCGCGGCGTGGGCAGTGCCGTCGGGCGTGCTTCCCGCTGGAGTGCGCGTACCGACTACCTGGACCGCGCCGATGAGGAAGTCTGCCTGCTGGTACAGGCTGAGACCGTGACGGCACTGGCCAACCTGGAGGCGATCTGCGCGGTGGACGGGGTGGACGGCGTGTTCATCGGCCCGGCCGATCTGGCCGCGTCCATGGGGCATCGCGGTCGTCCCGGCGATCCGGAAGTGCAGGCCGCGATCGAAGGGGCGATGAAGACCATCATCGCCTCCGGCAAGGCCGCCGGCACGCTGACTTCCGACCCCAAGCTCGCGCGCCGCTTCCTCGACCTGGGCTGCAGCTTCGTTGCCGTCGGCGTGGACGTACTGCTCTTCGCGAATGCCGCGCGCCGGCTGGCGGGGGATTTTCAGGGCCGCTCCGGCTCGGGCCCTGCGGGCGCGGCTTATTGATCGAGCTTGACAGTCTTGGGGCGGTGAAGCCCCAAGAGCTTCATTCGATGTTCTGCACCTGCTCGCGCAATTGCTCGATCAGGACCTTCATGTCCACCGAGATGCGCGTGAGCTCCAGCGCCGCCGATTTCGAGCCCATGGTGTTGGCCTCGCGGTGCAATTCCTGGATCAGAAAATCGAGCCGCTTGCCGATTTCGCCGCCCTTGGTGATCAGGCGCTGGATCTCGTCCAGGTGCGAATTCAGCCGCGTGAGTTCCTCGGCCACGTCGATGCGGATGGCGAATGCCGTGGCTTCGCTGAGGGCGCGTTCCTGCGCGGCTTCGGGCAGGGCCGTGCCTTCCGACAGCGCCATGGCTTCTTTCCAGCGCTCCACGAAGCGCTGGCGCTGCTGCTCCACCAGTTGCGGCACCAGCGGCAGGGCTTGTTGCACCAGCGCGCGCAGTTGCGTCACGTGGCCGCTGAGCATGGTGGCCAGGCGTGCGCCTTCGCGCTGGCGCGCCTGCATCAGTTCCTTGAGGGCTTTTTCGGCCAGCGGCAGCACCGCATCGGCCCAGTCCTGGGCTGAGGTCTGTTCGCCGGCCGACAGGCGGATCACGTCGGCGACACTCAATGGCGTGGCGGCCGGCAGCCAGGCACGCACCGAATCCTGCACCGAGTTGAGCCGCTGCATCAGGCGCACCGACGGCTCGGGCAAGACGCCGGAGGCGGTCTGTTCGACGGCGGCGCGCACTTCGACCTTGCCGCGTTTGAGCTTGGCCTGCAGCAGGTCGCGCAGTGCGGGCTCGAAGCTGCGCAGTTCGTCGGGCAGGCGGAAAGACAAGTCCAGAAAACGGCTGTTGACCGACCGGATCTCAAGCCCGAGCCGCCGCGCGGCAGCTTGCCTGGCTTCGGTTTCAAGGGCGTTGGTGGCTGTGCTGTGCTGTGCACTGGCATAGCCAGTCATGCTGTAAACTGGCATTCGTAAGACCTGATGGTTGCGGTTGCCCAGGAGAATAACTGGAATAACTGGGTTCGGGCCGTGTCGCGATTCCCCATCCAAAATTATGTCAAAGATCAAACCGGCCACGTTGCCGCCTGGCACAGTCATTGGAGGTTATCGCATCGTACGCCGGCTGTCGTCCGGCGGTTTCGGCGTGGTGTACCTCGCGCTCGATGTCGAGGGTGTGCAGGTTGCCGTCAAGGAATACCTGCCGACTTCGCTGGCCACGCGTGCCGTGGGCGAGCTGTTGCCGCAGGTGTCGCCTGAAAAATTGTCGCTGTACCGGCTGGGCCTGAAGAGCTTCTTCGAGGAAGGCCGTTCGCTCGCGCAGATTTCCCACCCCTCGGTGGTGAGCGTGCTCAATTTCTTCCGCGAAAACGAAACCGTCTACATGGTGATGAACTATCTTGAAGGGGCGACCCTGCAGGACTTCATCATCACCTCGCGCGATCTGCGCAAGCAAAAGGTGTTCCGCGAATCCACCATCCGCTCGCTGTTCGACGAGATCCTGCGCGGCCTGCGCATCGTGCACCAGCACAAGATGCTGCACTTGGACATCAAGCCGGCCAACATCTTCATAACCGACGACAACAAGGCCGTGCTGATCGACTTCGGCGCCGCGCGCGAGGTGCTGAACAAGGAAGGCAACTTCATCCGCCCGATGTACACGCCAGGCTTCGCCGCGCCCGAGATGTACCGGCGCGATGCCACCATGGGGCCGTGGACCGACATCTACGCCATCGGTGCCTGCATCTATGCCTGCATGCAGGGCTACCCACCCAATGAGGCGCCGCAGCGGCTCGAGAAAGACCGCCTCGCGCTGGCGCTGTCGCGGCTGCGCGGCGTGTATTCCGACAACCTCATCGAGGTTGTCGAATGGTGCATGTCGATCGATCCGCTGTCGCGTCCGCAGTCGGTGTTCGCCCTGCAAAAGGAGCTGAGCCGCGAAGGCGAGCGTCGCTACACCAAGCTGTCGGTCGGCGAAAAGATCCGCCTGCAGTTCGACACGCTGGTCTCCGACGGCAAGAAAAAGGAAAACGTGCGCGACATCACCAGCCTCGGCTCCAAATTCAAGTGAAGTTTTCGGTATTTCAGGTCAGCCGCAGAGGCGGCCGCGAGAAAAACGAAGACCGCATGGGTTATTGCTACACCCGGCAATCCGGTCTGTTCCTGTTGGCCGACGGCATGGGTGGCCACCCGCAGGGCGAGGTGGCCGCACAGATCGCGCTGCAGGCCATGACCAGCCTGTACCAGAAGCGCGCCCGGCCCCTGCTGAGCGGGGTTCCCGATTTTCTGAGCGATGCGGTGCTGGCGGCCCACCACCAGATCCTGCGCCACGCCGGCGAACGCGGCATGCTCGACACGCCGCGCACCACCGTCGTCGGCGCGGTGGTGCAGGGCGGCACGGCCACCTGGGCGCATTGCGGCGATTCGCGCCTGTACGTGGTGCGCGACGGCAAGCTGCTGACCCGCACCCGCGACCATTCCTACCTGGAGCAAGGCCAGGACCACAATCTGACCCGGCCCGACGGTGTGAGTCGCCACGTGTTGTTCACCTGCCTGGGTTCGCCTTCGCGGCCGCTGTACGACGTGACGGGGCCGATCAAGCTGAAAAAGGGCGACAAGCTGCTGCTGTGCTCCGATGGCCTGTGGGGCAGCCTCGAAGAAGAAGACATCGTGTCGCATCTCAGTGCCTCGCCGGTCTCCGAGGCGGTACCGGAACTGGTGGAGATTGCACTGCGCAACGGCGGCAGCCACGGCGACAATGTGACCGCGATGGCGATCGAATGGGAAACCCCGGACCCGCTGGAGTCGACCCGCGGCATTTCCACCGACAGCATCATCGACGGCGAATTTGCCTCCACCATCCAGTCGGCCAACACCGATTCGCAGGTGGACGATCTGGACGCGTTGGACGATGCGGCGATCGAACGCTCCATCGCCGAGATCAACGCGGCGATCAAACGCTCCGCCGAGCGAAAAATCTGATGCCGCGGCCGCGCATCTGTCGCGCGCTGCTTTGACCCTTGTTTTTTGACTGTTGAGAAACCATGACTGAATTTGTCCGAACCGGCGGCCGCGCCGCCAACCAGATGCGCCCGGTGCGCATCACCCGCGGCTACACCATACATGCCGAGGGCTCGGTGCTGATCGAGTTCGGCAACACCAAGGTGCTGTGCACCGCCTCGGTCGAAGAAAAGGTGCCGGGCCATAAGAAGGGCAGCGGCGAGGGCTGGGTCACGGCCGAATACGGCATGTTGCCGCGCGCCACCCATACCCGCAGCGACCGCGAAGCCGCGCGCGGCAAACAAAGCGGGCGCACGCAGGAGATCCAGCGCCTCATCGGCCGCTCGATGCGCGCGGTGTTCGACCTGAAGAAGCTCGGCGAACGCACCATCCACCTCGACTGCGACGTGCTGCAGGCCGACGGCGGTACACGCACCGCTAGCATCACCGGCGCCTTCGTGGCCGCGCAGGATGCGGTGAACACCTTGCTGGCCAGCGGCAAGCTCAAGGCCACGCCGATCATCGGCAGCGTGGCCGCCATCTCGGTGGGGCTTTTGGAAGGCACGCCGCTGCTCGATCTCGAATACACCGAAGATTCGACCTGCGACACCGACATGAACGTGGTGATGACGGGCGCCGGTCATTTCGTCGAAGTGCAGGGCACGGCCGAAGGTGTGGCCTTCTCGCGCGCCGAGATGAATGCGCTGCTGGAGCTGGCCGAAAAGGGCATCACCGAACTGATCGCTCTGCAGCAACAAGCGCTGGCGAGCTGAGAACACCTGGCTCAGCATGAGTCTGGGTCAGAGAAAATTTGGACCCCATGAAACTTGTTTTGGCATCCAACAACCGCGGCAAGCTCGCCGAGCTGCAGGCCATGTTCGCGCCGCTGGGCGTGGAGCTGGTGCGCCAGGCCGATCTCGGCGTGGGTGAGGCCGAGGAGCCGCACCGGACCTTCGTCGAAAACGCGTTGGCCAAGGCGCGCTTCGCCTCCGCCCACACAGGCCTGCCCGCGCTGGCCGACGACGCCGGGCTTTGCGTCGACGCCTTCGACGGCCTGCCCGGTGTGGACACCGCCTATTACGCCACGCAGTTCGGCTACGAGAAGGGCGACGACAACAACGTGCGCGCCCTGCTCGAGCAGATGCAGGCCGTGGACCAGCGCCGTGCCGCCATGGTGAGCACCCTGGTGGCCGTGCGCAGCCCGCAAGACCCCGAGCCGCTGATCGCCGTGGGCCGCGTGGCGGGCGAGATCACCCGCGAGCGCCGTGGCAGCAACGGCTTCGGCTTCGATCCGGTGATGTTCATTCCCGAATTCGGCAAGACCTTTGCCGAGTTGCCGGTCGAAGTGAAAAACGCCAACAGCCACCGTGGCCGCGCGGCTCAGCAGATGCTGGCCTTGCTGCGCGAGCGCTGGCTTTGATGGATCTGCGATGACCACTGCCGACATCCAGCATTACCTGCGGCCGGGCCTGCTGCAGCTGAAATCGCTGCCGCCGCTGTCGCTCTATGTCCATCTGCCGTGGTGCCTGAAGAAGTGCCCGTACTGCGACTTCAACTCGCATGAAGTCCGCGGCGAGAGCGTGGTGCGCTGGGCTACGTCAACAGGTTCAACAGCCGGTGCAGCCGAGCCCGAAGCTGTGCCGGCCGGGCCGCCGGAGCAACGCTACATCGACGCCTTGATGGCCGACCTGGAGGCCGCGCTGCCGCTGGTCTGGGGTCGCACGGTGCACAGCATCTTCATCGGTGGCGGCACGCCCAGCCTGTTCTCGCCAGCGGCCATCGACCGGTTGGTGGGCGAGATCCGTGCGCGGCTGCGTCTTGAGCCTGATTGCGAGATCACGCTCGAAGCCAACCCCGGCACCTTCGAGAAAGACCGCTTTCGCGCCTACCGCGGTGCGGGTGTGACGCGGCTGTCGGTCGGTGTGCAAAGCTTCAACGACACGCACCTCAAGGCCATTGGCCGGGTGCACGACAGCGCGCAGGCACTGGCCGCTGTGGAAGAGGCTGCGCAGGCTTTCGACACCTTCAACCTCGACCTGATGTACGCGTTGCCGGGCCAGACCATGGACGAGCTGGAGCAAGACGTGCAGAAGGCGCTGGCGCTCAAGCCGCCGCACATCTCGATCTACCACCTGACCATCGAGCCCAACACCTATTTCGCCAAGTTTCCGCCGCGCCTGCCCGAGGACGACACCGCCTACGCGATGCTTGACCGCATCACCGAGCTCACTGGCGCAGCAGGCATGAACCGCTACGAGGTCTCGGCCTACGCATTGCCGGGCCACGGTTGTTACCACAACACCAATTATTGGCAGTTCGGCGACTACCTCGGCATCGGCGCGGGCGCGCACAGCAAGCTGAGTTTCGCCCACCGCATCGTGCGCCAGGTGCGCTTTCGCGAGCCGGCGCTGTACATGCAGAACGCATTGGCCGGCAACGCGGTGGCGCAGGACGAGGAAGTAGGCCGCGCCGACCTGCCTTTCGAATACATGCTGAACGCGCTGCGGCTGCGCGACGGCTTCGAGCTGGAGCAGTTCAGCCAGCGCACCGGCCTGGCGATCACGGCCATTCAAAAAGGCCTGGATGAGGCCGAGCGCAAGGGCCTGATCACGCGCGACTTCGTGCGGGTGAAGCCCAGCGAACGCGGCTTTGACTTCCTGAGCGATCTGCAGGCGCTGTTTCTCGCCGGAGAACCCTCGCCGCGTTAAGCTTTGGAAGCCGCTTCAATGCCGGCAGGTAAAAGCTTGTGACTGCCTGTAAAGCTGGGGGCTGTTCCAGGCGGCGGGACGGGCTGGCGGGCAGACAATGCTCGGCTCATTGGCTTGCTTCCCCAAAATGACAAACACCACAGCCCTTTCCAGCCCGGCGCAGTCCAAGCTAGGCACGGTCCTCCGTGTGACCAGCGGCAACTTCATGGAGATGTTCGACTTCTTCCTGTTCGGGTTCTACGCCACCTACATCGCCAAGACCTTCTTCCCCGCGGCGGACGAATTCGCGTCGCTGATGTTCACCTTCATGACCTTCGGCGCGGGCTTTTTGATGCGTCCGCTGGGCGCTATCTTCCTGGGCGCGTATGTGGACCGGGTGGGCCGTCGGCAGGGCTTGATCGTGACCCTGGCCCTGATGGCCACCGGCACCATCCTGATTGCCTGTGTGCCCGGTTATGCCAGCATCGGTTACCTGGCGCCGTTCCTGGTGCTGATCGGCCGCCTGCTGCAGGGCTTCTCGGCCGGGGTGGAGCTGGGCGGCGTGTCCGTCTATCTCGCGGAAATGGCCACGCCGGGCCACAAGGGCTTTTACGTGAGCTGGCAGTCGGCCAGCCAGCAGGTGGCCATCATCGTGGCGGCGGCGCTGGGCTACGCGCTCAATGTCTGGCTCACCCCGCTGCAGATTGGCGACTGGGGCTGGCGCGTGCCGTTCTTCGTCGGCTGCATGATCGTGCCGGTGCTGTTCATGCTGCGCCGCTCCTTGCAGGAAACCGAGGAATTCAAGCAGCGCAAGCACCGGCCCGACACCCGGGCCATCTTCCGCTCCATGCTGGACAACTGGGGCCTGGTGATTGCCGGGATGATGCTGGTGGCCATGACCACGGTGTCGTTCTACCTGATCACGGTCTACACCCCGACTTTCGGCAAGAGCGTGCTGCACCTGAGCACCACCGACGCCTTGATCGTGACGCTGTGCGTGGGGATTTCCAACTTCATCTGGCTGCCGGTGATGGGCAGCTTGTCCGACCGCATCGGCCGGCGTCCGCTGCTGTTGTTCTTCACTGTGCTGACGATCGTGAGCGCCTATCCGGCCATGACCTGGTTGACCCAACTGCCGAGCTTCAACAAGATGTTGGTCGTGGAGTTGTGGCTGTCGTTCCTGTACGCCAGCTACAACGGTGCGATGGTGGTGGCGCTGACCGAGGTCATGCCGGTCGAGGTACGTACCGTGGGTTTCTCGCTGGCCTACAGCCTGGCAACGGCAGTCTTTGGCGGCTTCACCCCCGCCATTGCCACCGGCCTGATCGAAGCCACCGGCAACAAGGCCGCGCCGGCTTTGTGGATGACGTTTGCCGCTGCCTGCGGTTTGGTGGCGACGCTGCTGCTCTATCGCAAGCCGCGGGGCGCTGTCGGAGCCGGCGCCACGGCGATGGCGCGTTGACCGGCGCGCTGAACGGGTGGGGGATCAGTTCAAGGCCCGGCGCAGGGCCGCCACCCGTTCGCTGATGGCCTCGGTGTCGAGTGCTTCCTCGCCGCAGTCGAGGTATTTTTCCAGGTCGGCCACGGCCTGTGCGGTGTTGCCGGCTTCGGCATGGGCCAGGCCGCGGTCGCGGAATTCGGACCAGGCTTCGGGTAGCAGCACCACCAGCCGGTTCTGCACAGCGACGAGCCGCTGCCAGTCCTGCTGGGTTTTGTAGATTTCCTTGAGGTTGCGCAGCATGCGGGCGACGATGTCGCGCGACGGCGCCGACTGCAGATACAAACCCATCGGCACTTCGAATTCGTCGATCAGGCCGCTGCGGCGCTTGAACGGGTCGAGCCGTTCGGACAATTCCTCCCGGCTTAGCGACTGGCCATTGAGCGGGTCCATCACCACCTGCCCCTTGGGCAGGTTCACCTTGATCATGAAGTGCCCGGGAAAACTTACGCCGCGTGCGTGCAGACCCAGGCCCTGCGCCAATTCGAGCCAGACCACGGCCAGCGAGATCGGGATGCCGCGCCGGGTGCGTAGCACCGCGTTGAGGTAACTGTTGTCGGGGTCGTAGTAGTCGTTGGCGTTGCCGCCGAAGCCGAGATCGCGGTAGTAAAACTGGTTCAGCCCGCGCAGGCGCTGCAGCGGCGCGGCGTCGGGTGGCAGGCGGCGCTTAAGGCGGGCCAGCAGTTGGTCCACGTCGCCCAGCACCTGCTGCACGTCGAGTTCGGGGTACTCGTCCTGGGCCAGGCTGGCCACAGTCTCAAGCAGCGGGAAATGCTCGTCCGTCTCGACCAGCAAAGTGAAGTATTCGAGAGGGGAGGGAGCCTGATAACTGAGCTGCATAAGATATCTTCGATGGAACACTGTAGCAGCGTCGCCGCCATTTAGGCACTATGGTGCCTCAATGCCTGAGCAATTTTCGCAGCTTCACGCCGGCGGCGATGATGGCTATAAAATAAGTAGCGGCCGCTGCAGACAAAACCAGCGCCAGCAGGCCCACCCGCTTCAGGCTCTGGCCTTGCAGTTGGGTCCAGGGCAGCTGGCTTGAAGCCCACATCAGCAACACCGCCATCAGCGCGCTGCCAGCGATGACCTGCAGCAGATAGACCCACCAGCCCGGCGCGGGCCGGTAGCTGCCACGCTTGAGCAGGCCGATCAGCAGCCAGGTGGCATTGACCAGCGCGCCCAGGCCCACCGACAGTGTCAGCGCCGCATGCTGGAAGACCGGCACCAGCAGCAGGTTCAGCAACTGCGTGATGACCAGCACCGCCACGGCGATCAGTGCCGGCGTGCGCATGTTGTGGCTGGCGTAGTAGCCGGGGGCGAGCACCTTGATGGCCACGATGCCGACCAGGCCCACGCCCCAGCCCATCAGTGCGTAGGCGGTCTGGGCCACGTCGTATTCGCCGAATTTGCCGTAATGGAAGATCACCGCCACCATCGGCGTGGCAAAGGTCAGCAGGGCCACCGAGCAAGGAATGGCCAGCAGCACGACCAGACGCAGGCCCCAGTCGAGCATGGCGGAGTATTGGTCTGGGTCATTGGCGGCTTTGGCGCCGGCCAGTTGCGGCATCAGTACTACGCCCAGCGCCACGCCGAGCAGGGCGGTGGGGAATTCCATCAGGCGGTCGGCGCCGCTGATCCAGCTCACGCTGCCAGGCGCCAGGCGCGAGGCGATCTGGGTGTTGATGAAGATCGAGATCTGCGCCACGCCCACGCCGAGCAGGGCCGGCATCATCAGCTTGGCCACGTTCTGGGTGGCCGGGTCGCTCCAGGCGGTGCGCAGCGCCGACCAGGTGACGCCGATCCTGGGAAACAGGCCCAGGCGCCGCAAGGCCGGCACCTGCACCGCCAGTTGCAGCACGCCGCCGAGCATCACGCCCAGGGTCTGCGCATAGATGGGCTCGATGCCGTGTTCGCGGAACCATGGCGTGCCCCAGAGCGTGGCGGCGATCATGGCAACGTTGAGCAGCACCGGCGTGGCGGCTGGCACGGCGAACACGCGCCAGGTGTTGAGGATGCCCGAGGCCATCGACACCAGCGAAATGAACAGGATGTAGGGGAACATCCAGCGCGTCATGGTGATCGCCACCCCATAGGCTGCGGGCTCCTGCTGCAGGCCGCCGGCCATGCCCCAGACCAGCAGCGGCGCACCGATGACGCCCAGTGCGCTGGCCAGCAGCAGCACCCAGGTCAGCACCGTGGCCACGCTGTCGATGAGTTGTTTGGTGGTGTCGAGGCCGTGTTTGGTCTTGCTGGCGGCCAGCACCGGCACGAAGGCCTGGCTGAACGCGCCTTCGCCGAACAGCCGGCGGAACAGGTTTGGAATACGGAATGCCACGTAGAAGGCATCGGTCAGCGCGTTCGCACCGAAGGTGGCGGCGAACAGCTGGTCGCGGATCAAACCTGCTACGCGGGAGGCCAGGGTCAACAGGGAGATGGTGGATGCAGATTTGAGAAGACTCACGCGGCGAGTGTAGCCCGGCGGTCCGGTTTGCCAGGCCCAAGGTGCACACCAAGGGTGCGGCTGCTATAATCATGGGCTTTGCTGCGCATCATCCCCTAACCCCAAAGGAACAAATCATGGCAACCAAGCCCAAGAAAAAGAACCCGCGCCTGGCGTCGGGCCGTAAACGCGTCCGCCAGGACGTCAAGATCAACGCCGCGAACACCTCGCTGCGTTCCAAATACCGTACCGCGGTGAAGAACGTCGAAAAGGCTGTTCTCGCTGGCGACAAGACCAAGGCGACCGAACTGTTCGCCAAGATGCAAGCCGTGGTCGACACCGTCGCCGACAAGGGCATCTTCCACAAGAACAAGGCTGCTCGCGACAAGAGCCGCCTGAGCTCCAAGGTGAAGGCTCTGGCCGTCACCGCCGCCGCTTAACCCGTTAAGCGCATCGCCCGGACTGGCCTGCCAGTCCGCCGTTGTGTGGGGTGCGCTGCCAGCAAAGCGAAAAAACCACCTTCGGGTGGTTTTTTTGTTTCTGCTCTGGATTGACACGCACCTGGGCCGGCGCGGTTGGGCTTACTTGCGGGGCGGGGCGGTTGCCGGATCCGGCACCAGGCAGGCTTCAGCCACCTGCAAGCCGTTGTCGCGCGCGAAATTCATTGCGAAATCCCAGGCCATGACGTCATGGTCGCGCAACTCGCTGTTCACGATCACGCATTTCACGCCATTGATGGAAGTGGGCACACACCAAGGCGAATAACTCAGGTGGCTGCCAGGTTGTGGGCCCCCGGGACGAAATGAACTCAACACGCCAGCCAGGCGCTCCGCCCAGTCGCTGGGTCGGAAGGTACGGCCGTCGCTGGTGATGCCCTGGATGAAAACTTCTTTGGGGGAGTTGGAGGCCATCTGTTGGATTTGAATGAACCAGGTTACGTCTGAGGTTGGGCCGGAATCCTGGTTGCCGCAAGATCACGACCGGTTGGCATGCCAGCCTGCCAGGAGTGTTGTTGCAACGCAGCATCGATTTTATCTGATCGCAAGCCGGGCCGAGCCCGTCGCTGCACATTGCAGTGATGCGGAATTGTCAAAAAACCAAGCAATCTCTGGGCCTAGAATTGGCTTTCAGCGGCATCCCGTGATTCGTGAGCGGCGCTGAATTTTTTGTCATCTGCCCTGTTTTGGAGAACTGCATGTCCGCTACCGTCGAGGCTTCCGTCCCGTCTATTCCGTCGTCCCCCCACACCATGAACACCTACGGTCGCCTGCCGATCGCGTTGTCGCACGGCCAGGGCGTCCGAGTCTGGGACACGAATGGCAAGTCCTACCTCGACGGTCTGGGCGGCATCGCGGTCAATACCGTGGGCCACAACCACCCCAAGCTGGTGCCGGCGCTGCAGGACCAGATCGCCAAGATCATCCACAGCTCCAACTACTACCACGTGCCCAACCAGGAAAAGCTCGCCGCCAAGCTGGTCGAGCTGGCCGGTTTTAGTGATGTCGGCGGCAAGGCCTTCTTCTGCTGCACCGGGCTCGAAGCCAACGAGGCCGCGTTGAAGCTGGCGCGCAAGTTCGGCCATGACAAGGGCATCGAGCGGCCCGAAATCGTGGTCTACGAAAAGGCTTTCCACGGGCGCAGCATCGCCACGCTCAGTGCCACCGGCAACGAGAAGGTGCAAAAGGGCTTCGGTCCGCTGGTCGAAGGTTTCATTCGTGTGCCGCTCAACGACATTAACGCGCTGAAGACGGCGACCGAAGGCAATCCCAACGTGGTGGCCGTGTTTTTCGAGACCATCCAGGGCGAGGGCGGCATCAACCAGATGCGCATCGACTACCTGCAGCAGGTGCGCAAGCTCTGCGACGAGCGCGACTGGCTGCTGATGATCGACGAGGTGCAATGCGGCATGGGCCGCACCGGCAAGTGGTTCGCACACCAATGGGCCGGCATCCAGCCTGACGTGATGCCGCTGGCCAAGGGCCTGGGCTCGGGCGTGCCGATCGGCGCGGTGGTGGCCGGCCCGAAGGCCGCCGACATCTTTCAGCCGGGCAACCATGGCACCACCTTTGGCGGTAATCCGCTGGCCATGCGGGCCGGCGTGGAAACCATCAAGATCATCGAGGAAGAAGGCCTGCTGGCCAACGCCGCCAAGATCGGCGCGCATCTGAAGGCGTCTCTCGGTCGGCAGCTCGCGGGCCTGGCGGGCGTGAAGGAAATCCGTGGCCAGGGCCTGATGCTCGGCATCGAACTCGACCGTCCCTGCGGTGTGTTGACCCAGCGCGCCGCCGACCACGGCCTGCTGCTGAGTGTGACGGCCGACAGCGTGATCCGCCTGGTGCCGCCGTTGATCCTGAATGTGGCCGAAGCCGATGAGATCGTGGCCATCCTGTGCCCGTTGGTCCAGCAGTTTCTCGCGGAGCCGGTGACGCCATGAAGTCCATCAAGCATTACCTGCAGTTCAGCGATTTCACGGCCGAGGAATATGCCTATGTCTTCGAACGTGCGGCCTTCATCAAGAAGAAGTTCAAGACCTACGAGACGCATCATTCGCTGAGCGACCGCACGCTGGCGATGATCTTCGAAAAGGCCTCCACCCGTACCCGGGTGAGCTTCGAGGCCGGCATGTACCAACTGGGCGGCTCGGTGGTGCACCTGACCACCGGCGACAGCCAGTTGGGCCGTGCCGAGCCGATCGACGACAGCGCCAAGGTCATCAGCCGCATGGTCGACCTGGTGATGATCCGCACTTTCGGGCAGGACAAGATCGAGCTGTTTGCCGAGCATTCCCGCGTGCCGGTGATCAACGGCCTGACCAACGAGTTCCACCCCTGCCAGATCCTGGCCGACATCTTCACCTACATCGAGCACCGAGGTTCGATCAAGGACAAGGTGGTGGCCTGGGTCGGCGATGGCAACAACATGGCCAACACCTGGCTGCAGGCGTCCGAGATCCTGGGGTTCAAGGTGCACCTGAGCACGCCCAGCGGCTACGAGGTCGACCAGTCGGTGGCGGGCATCCGCTCCGCCGACAGCTACCAGGTGTTCAAGGACCCGATGCAGGCCTGTGCCGGTGCCGACCTGGTGACCACCGACGTCTGGACCAGCATGGGTTATGAAGCCGAGAACGAGGCCCGTAAAGCTGCGTTTGCCGACTGGTGCGTCGACACCGACATGATGCGTGCGGCCAAGCCCGACGCCTTGTTCATGCACTGCCTGCCCGCGCACCGCGGCGAAGAGGTCGAGGCCGATGTGATCGACGGGCCGCAGTCGGTGGTCTGGGACGAGGCCGAGAACCGCATGCATGTGCAAAAGGCGTTGATGGAATACCTGCTGCTGGGCCGCGTCGCCTGATCGGCGGAAATGCTTTAGGGCTGAAGTATTTGGGCGGTGCTGGAATTAACCGACACCACGGGTTTTGTGCGCGGTGCAAACTTCGGCCGATCTGCCATCTGCCGCCCCACGCGAGGAAATCCCCATGTGCCCCCACATCCAATCCAGCAGCCCCGAAGCCATCGTCGTCGAGGAAAAAGCCCAGCTCGATTTCAGCCAGTCGATGAGTTACGGCGACTACCTGCAGCTTGACGCGATCCTCGGCGCGCAACAGCCGCGCTCGCCGGCGCACGACGAGATGTTGTTCATCGTGCAACACCAGACCAGCGAACTCTGGATGAAGCTCATGCTGCACGAGCTGCGCGCCGCCATCGGCCGCGTGGCCGCCGACGACCTCGGCCCGGCCTTCAAGATGTTGGCACGGGTCAGCAAGATCATGGAGCAGTTGGTGCACGCCTGGGACGTGCTGGCCACCATGACGCCGCCCGAATACAGCGCGATGCGGCCCTATCTCGGCAGCTCCAGCGGTTTCCAGAGCTACCAGTACCGCTGCATCGAGTTCGCGCTCGGCAACAAGAACGCCGCCATGCTCAAGCCGCACGAACACCGGGCCGATCTGCTGGCCCTGGTGCAGCAGGCCTATGTGGCGCCTTCGCTGTACGACGAGTCGCTGCGGTTGCTGGCGCGGCGCGGCTTGGCGGTGCCAGACAGCCATGCCGCGCGCGACTGGTCCAAGCCCTACGTGGCGAGCAACGAGGTGGAGCAGGCCTGGCTGACGGTCTACCGCGACCCGCAGCGTTATTGGGACCTGTACCAGCTCGCCGAAGAACTGATCGACCTGGAGGACGCGTTCCGCCTCTGGCGCTTCCGCCATGTGACCACGGTGGAGCGGGTGATCGGCTTCAAGCGCGGCACTGGCGGCACCGGCGGCGTGAGTTACCTGCGCAAGATGCTGGACGTGGTGCTGTTCCCCGAGATCTGGAAGCTGCGCACCGATCTATGACGCGGCCGGGGCTGGCACCCTGGCATGTGTGGCGTCAGCGCACGCCATAGAGCCAGGGCAGGTCCAGCAGGCGTTCACCCAGCGCCCGCATCGCGGTGTCGCGTGCCCAGCGCAACGGGCCTGTGGCGTGGAAGATATGGCCGTTGCGTTGCGAGCGGGCCTGGACGCGGGCGTTGCGCTGCCAGCGGTTCAGCGCGTAATGGCCCAGCGCGGCGGGCACGCCGATGGAAGGGTCGCGCGCCAGCTTCAGTGCGCGGCCCAGTTCCGCCGCATCTTCGATCGCCATGCCGGCACCCTGGGCCAGATAGGGGCGCATCGGATGGGCCGCGTCACCCAGCAATGCCACGCGGCCGCGCGCATGCTGGTGGGGCCCGTGCATCGGCGGGCGGTCACACAACAGCCACAGGCGCCAGTTGGGGATCGCGCACACCACGTTTTGCAGGGCGGGGCAGGTATCGGCCAACAGCGTTTGCAACTCGGCCGCGTTGCCGCTGTGGTCCCAGTGGTCGAGCCGATCGGGCGTGAGGTTTTGCACCGGGCCGGGCAGGTGGGTCTGGGCGATGGCCACCACGTTCAGGTAGTCGCCGCCACGCACCGGGTATTGCACGACATGCAGCCGCGGACCCAGCCAGACCGTGATCCGGTTGCTGCGCAGTGCCTCCGGCAGGCTGCCTTGCGGCACCAGGGCGCGGTAGGCCAGGTCGCCGGACACGCGAGGTGGTCCGTCGCCGAGCAGCCACTGCCGAACAGGACTCCACAGCCCATCGGCACCGATGAGCACATCGCCTTCGATTTCGGGCAGGGGCGGCGCGTTCGGCGCCGGTGCGCCGCACACGGACACCACGTCTTCGGTCTGGGTGAAACGGGCCAGGTTCTGGCCGAGGTTCAAGGCGGCGCCCGTGTGCCGCTGAACGGCGGCATAAAGCAGGCTGTGCAGGTCTGCGCGGTGGATGGTGGCGTGAGGCGCGCCGTAGCGCTCGCGTGTGTGCCGGCCCAGGCGCAGCGTACCCAGTTCGTGGCCGCTGCCGGCGTCGCATACCTGCAGCATCAGAGGAAAGGCGGCAACCCGCGCCAACGCATCCTGCAAGCCCCAATCGTGCAGCAGCCGTGTCACGTTGGCACCGAGTTGAACGCCGGCGCCCACTTCGCTGAAAACCGTGGTGCGTTCGAACAGGCGTACGTCCCAACCGGCGCGGCAACCCGCCAGCGCGGCGGCCATGCCGCCAATGCCTCCCCCCGCGATCAACGCCTGTTTTGTCATGAGCGCGATTTTGCCGCGCTTTGAGGTGGTTGCGGGGGGGTGGACGGGGCGCGCCAGTCTTGGTTCAGTCTTTCAGCAAATCACGCAGCACATAGGGCAGGATGCCGCCGTGCCGGTAGTAGTCGACTTCGATCGGCGTGTCGATGCGCAGGATCACCCGGATTTCCTGGCGTTTGCCGTCTTCGCGGGTGATGACCAGCTTGGCTTCGCTTTGCGGCTTGAGGTCGGGCGACGGAACCACGTCGATGCTCTCGCGGCCGGTCAGGCCCAGCGACTGCCAGCTGTCGCTGCCGATGAACTGCAGCGGCAAGATGCCCATGCCGACCAGGTTGCTGCGGTGGATGCGCTCGAAGCTGCGGGCCACCACGGCCTTGATGCCGAGCAGTTGTGTGCCCTTGGCAGCCCAGTCGCGCGACGAGCCGGTGCCGTATTCCTCGCCGGCGAACACCACGGTGGGCCGGCCCTGGGCGATGTATTTCATCGCGGCATCGAAGATGAACATCTTCTCGGGAGCGCTGGTATCGCCGGGTGCCGGCTGGAACAAGGTCAGTCCGCCTTCTTCGCGCGAACCATCGGCCCCGGCGGGGATCATCAGGTTCTTGATGCGCACGTTGGCGAAGGTGCCGCGCATCATCACGTCATGGTTGCCGCGCCGCGCGCCGTAGCTGTTGAAGTCGGCGCGCATGACGCCGTTGGCCAGCAGCCATTGGCCGGCGGGCGAACTTTCCTTGATCGAGCCGGCGGGCGAGATGTGGTCGGTGGTGATCGAGTCGCCGAACAGCGCCATGATGCTGGCACCGCGCACCGACACAGCTTCCTGTTCGCCACCGGCAGGCACGGGCGCGAGGTCGAGTGTGAAATCCTTGAAGAACGGTGGCTCGGCGATGTAGGTGCTGTGCGGCCAGGTGTAGGCGTCACCGGTCACACCCTTGATCTTTTCCCACAGCTTGCCGGGCTCGGTCTTGACCTTGGCGTAGTTTTCGCGGAAGGCCTTGCCGTTCATCGCGAACTTCATCAGCTTGTAGATCTCGTCGCTGGTCGGCCAGATGTCGCCGAGGTAGACGTCCTTGCCGCCTTTGCCCTTGCCCACCGGTTCGGTCATCAGGTCGCGGGTCACCGTGCCGGCGATGGCATAGGCCACGACCAGCGGCGGGCTGGCCAGGAAGTTGGCCTTCAGGTTCGGGTGAATGCGGGCCTCGAAGTTGCGATTGCCGCTGAGCACGGCGGCGCACACCAGGTCGTTCTTGGTGATCACGTCGTTGAGTTCGGGCGTGAGGTCGCCGGCGTTGCCGATGCAGGTCGTGCAGCCATAACCGGCGAGCGAGAAGCCGAGCTTTTCGAGGTAGGGCAGCAGGCCGGTCTGGGTCAGGTATTCGGTGACGATGCGCGAGCCGGGGGCCAGCGAGGTCTTGATGTGCGGCTTGACCTTCAGGCCGGCTTCCACCGCCTTCTTGGCCAGCAGGCCTGCGGCCAGCAGCACGCTCGGGTTGGACGTGTTGGTGCAGCTGGTGATGGCGGCGATCAGCACGTCGCCATTGCCGATAGAGATGTCGAGCGGCTGCTTCTTGACCGGCGCCGAGGCTTCCGAGTGGGCCGCGGCCAGGGTCGGCTTGTTGCCTTCCATTTCCACCACTTGGCGCGCCGCACCGGGCGGCGTGGGGGTGGGGCCGGGCACCTTGTCCAGCGTCGCCACGTCTGCGCCCTGGTGGATGTGGTGGCGGGTGTGCAGCAGTGCGGCCGGGCGGTTGAAACCGTTTTCGCCGATGGGCTGGCTGAACAGCGAGCTGAACTTGGAGGCGACATTGCCGAGTTCGATGCGGTCTTGCGGCCGCTTCGGGCCGGCCAGGCTTGGGGTGACATCGCCGAGGTCAAGCTTCACCACCTGCGAATAATCGACGTCGCCGGCCTTCGGCACGCCGAACAGGCCCTGTGCACGAAAATAGGCTTCGAAGGCTTCGATTTCCGCCTTGGTGCGGCCGGTGCCCTTGAAGTATTCGATGGTCTTTTCGTCCACCGGGAAGAAGCCCATGGTCGCGCCGTATTCGGGCGCCATGTTACCGATGGTGGCACGGTCGGGCAGGGCCAGCGTGCGGGTGCCTTCGCCGAAGAATTCGACGAACTTGCCCACCACCTTTTCGCGGCGCAGGATTTCGGTGACGCTGAGCACCAGGTCGGTGGCCGTCACGCCTTCGCGCAGGCGGCCGGTGAGTTCGAAGCCGACCACGTCGGGCGTCAGCATGTAGACGGGTTGGCCGAGCATGGCCGCCTCGGCCTCGATGCCACCCACGCCCCAGCCCACCACGCCGATGCCGTTGATCATGGTGGTGTGGCTGTCGGTGCCGACCAGGCTGTCGGGGTAATACACGCCATCGGATGTCTTGTGCACGCCGCGCGCCAGGTATTCGAGGTTCACCTGGTGCACGATGCCGAAGCCCGGCGGCACCACGCCGAAGGTCTCGAACGCCTGCATGCCCCACTTCATGAACTCGTAGCGCTCGCGGTTGCGCTGGAATTCGAGCTTCATGTTGAGGTCGAGCGCGTTCTTGCTGCCGTAGTAATCGACCATGATGGAGTGGTCGACCACCAGATCGACGGGCACCAGCGGCTCGATGCGGCCCACTTTCTTGCCGAGCTTTTGCGCCACGCTGCGCATGGCGGCCAGATCGGCCAGCAGCGGCACGCCGGTGAAATCCTGCAACACCACGCGCGACACGACAAAGGGGATCTCGTCGGTGCGCTCGGCATTGGGAAACCAATTGGCCAGTTGTCGCACATGCTCATCGGTGACGCGTTTACCGTCGCAGTTACGCAATACCGATTCGAGCACGATGCGCATCGAAACGGGCAAACGCGAGATCTTCGGAAACTGCTTTGCCAGCGCTGGCAGGGAATAGAAGGTACCGGTCTTGCCAGAGGCTGTCTTGAAGGTCTTGCGGGTCGAAGCAAAGGTGTGGCGTGCAGACTTTGTGGCGGCTGTCATCGTGGATGTTCCTGTGGGTGTGAAACTGAAATCATTGTGGCTGAAATGCAGAAACCATGGTGCGCAGGCGGTGCGTAAGCCGATGACGGGGTTTGATGTTTTGTATGCAAAAAATTCAATTAAATTATAAAATTAAATTGAATTCAAAAAATGTTTGTTCTTCTTGTGGAATACAACCGAAAACGAACCTGAACCGTCCGGCGGCAATCTTGTCGCAATACCAAAAAAGTCATAATGCGAAGGCTACAAAATGAGCTAAAAACTGCGGCTATTCGCTCCAAATCCTGGGGTGCACGTGGTGTGGTGGTCAGAAGAACACAAAGCATTCAAAGATATTCAATGATCTTTTTTCATGAATTTGAACCCCTCGCGTGTTTTGTCGAGGTTGCTGGCGGCATCGAAGGGCATACCCAAAGTGCCGAGCCGGCTTTGAGACAGTTCCGGCTCAGCCTGGGCGGACTTGCCGCATGATCAAAATTTTCAACCACTACCTGCACAGGCGGACGCTGCAGCAGGTGTTCTTCGATCTGGGCCTGGTGATCGTCGCCGTGTTGGTCGCCATCGTCTGGCGCGGCGAGGATTGGGCTTCGGCGGTGTCGTTGGTGGGGCACGCCTGTTTGCTCGCGCTCGGCATGCTGGTCATCAATACTTCGCTGGGCTTTTACCAGCGTGTGCACAACCGCTCCATCAGCCAGTCGCGCGCGCGGGCCATTTTGTCCCTGATGCTGGCTGTTCCGTTGACCTTCTTGGTCTTCGCCTTGTTCCCGACAGCGCTGGCGAGTCGGGAGTCCATTGCAATGTCGGCCATGTTTGGTTTCGTGCTGGTGATGATGCACCGGGTCTATGTTGCGCATTCCACGCCGCAGTCGATGATGCGGCACCGGGTGCTGGTGTTTGGTACCGGGCCGCGCGCAGCGCTGGTGGGCAAGACCCTCAAGAACGAGGATCCGCATGTGGACGTGGTGGGTTACTACGCAAGCCCCAACGAAGCCGAGGCGGAGGTTTCCGCATGGGGGATTCTTTCCAAACACAAGTCGCTGACCGACACCGCGCTCGAACTCGAGGTCGATGAAATCGTGGTGGCCCTGATGGAGCGCCGCGGTGGCAGCATGCCGCTGCGTGAGTTGCTCGACTGCAAGCTGCACGGCGTGCGGGTGGTGGATGTGGCGACCCACTTCGAAAAGACCAAAGGCCAGATCCGCCTTGACTCGGTGAATGCGGGCTGGTTGATTTTTGGCGACGGTTTCAGCCAGGACGGCTTGCGCACGGTGGTCAAGCGCCTGTTCGACATCTTTTGCGCCATCTTGCTGATTCTGCTGGCTTTGCCGATCATGCTGGTGACCATGGCGCTGATCGTGATGGAAAGCCGGGGGCCGATCTTCTACCGGCAAGAGCGGGTAGGCTTCAACGGCCGCCTGTTCAACGTGGTCAAGTTCCGCAGCATGCGCACCGATGCCGAAAAAGACGGCAAGCCGCGCTGGGCTTCCGCGCAGGACGATCGCGTGACCCGCGTCGGCAAGTTCATTCGCAAAGTACGGATCGACGAACTGCCTCAGTTGTTCTGCGTGCTCAACGGTTCGATGAGCATGGTCGGGCCACGGCCCGAGCGTCCGTATTTTGTTGACCAACTGACGCGGCAGATTCCCTACTATGCAGTTCGCCAGAGCGTGAAGCCTGGTGTGACGGGTTGGGCTCAGGTGAAATACCACTATGGTGCGACGTTGGAGGATTCGGCGGAGAAACTTCAGTACGATTTGTACTACGTCAAGAACCACTCCCTGTTTCTCGATGTCGTGATTTTGTTTGAAACTGTTGGCGTGGTTCTCATGGCGAAGGGGGCGCGTTGAGCGACTACGATCGCAGCGCGATACGTTCCTCCGTCTTCATGCTGTTGCTCAATGGATAGGGAAAACCTTGCATTGATGGCCTGGAGTTATGCCTTGGCGGGCGCGGTGTATCTCGCCCTGGCGATCCGGCTGTTCTGGACGGTGCAGTTCAAGGCGCCGAGCAGCGCATCCACAATTTACCTACTGCTCGCGGTGACGGCGAGCGCTTTGTGGGGGGGGCTCGACCTGGCCTTCCTGTGGAGCGGGCATTCCGCGCTTCTTGCTCTTGGCCGATTGGCGGATCTGCTGCGCTACGCCGGCTGGTTTGGTTTCATGCTGGTGCTGTGCCATCTCAATCGTGGCGAGAGGCTGCCGGCCGGCATCGCGGCGCTGCCGACGATCGCGGTTGCGCTGCTGGTGTTCGGCTTGCTGGTGCAAGCGCTTTCCTGGTTCGACATCCAATGGTTCGGCAAGGTCTCCAGCCTGCTCCTGATGAGCGCGATGTCACTGTCGGTGTTCGCCCTGGTGCTGCTGGAGCAGGTCTACCGCAACGTCACTGACGATTCGCGCTGGAACGTCAAGCCGGTGAGCCTCGGACTGGCGGGCACCTTCTTGTTTGATCTGTACATGTATTCGCAGGCTGTGCTGTTCAATCAGCTGGATGCGGATGCCCTCAGCATCCGGGGCGCGGTTCACGCGCTAATGGTTCCCTTGATCTTTCTGTCCACCACCCGCCGGCGTGACTGGATTTCGAAAATCCGCGTTTCTCAAAAGGCCGCATTCCACTCGGCAACACTTTTTTCCGCCGGCCTGTACTTGCTTTTTATTTCAGGTGTCGGCTATTACGTTCGCTATTTTGGCGGTGAGTGGGGCCGTGCATTGCAACTGGGGCTGGTGTTTTCGGCCCTCATTGGGCTGATGATTCTGGGCTTGTCGGGTTCCGTCCGAGCGAAGTTCAGGGTGTTGATCGGCAAGCATTTTTTTCGGTATCGCTACGACTACCGGGAGGAGTGGCTCAAATTCACCCAGACCTTGTCGACCAACAACTCTCCGGAGGAGATGGGGCAACAGGTGGTGCGTGGCCTGGCCGACATGCTGGAGAGTCCGGGTGGCGGCCTGTGGATGAAAAGCAGTGGCGGCGGTACGGTGTTTCGCCAGACCGCCCGGCGCAACCTGGCTGAAACCACCGAGACCGAGGATGCCAATTCCCCGTTGTGCCTGTTTTTGGCGGGCAGCGGCTGGGTGGTGAACCTGGCGGAATATCGCTCCTATCCGCAGCGTTATGGCGCCATGGTCCTGCCCGCCTGGCTGCAACAAATGCCGCAAGCCTGGCTCATCGTGCCCCTGATCGTGGGCAATGACATGATCGGCTTCGTCGTGCTGGCCAGCGCGCGCGCCGAAATCGATGTGAATTGGGAGGTCAATGACCTGCTCAAGACAGCGGGGCGGCAGGCCGCCAGTTTTCTGTCGCAGATGCAGGCCACCGAAGCGTTGCTGGAAGTCCGCAAGTTCGATGCTTTCAACAGGATGTCGGCCTTCGTGGTGCACGATCTGAAGAACATCGTGACCCAGTTGTCGCTGATGCTGAAGAATGCCAAGCGCCTGCATGCCAACCCAGAGTTCCAGCAGGACATGCTCATGACGGTGGAGAATTCATTGGACAGGATGCGCCAGCTGATGCTTCAATTGCGCGAAGGGGCTACCCCTACGGGGACTGCGGTGGGCGTCGATCTGGCTGCCATCGCACAACGCATTGCGGCGGTGGCGGCGGGAAGAGGGCGGCAGCTTGAGGTCAAACTCGGTGAACGGGTCGTGACCCGGGGGCATGAGGAGCGGCTTGAACGCATCGTGGGGCATGTGGTGCAGAACGCGTTTGACGCCACCGAGGCCAGTGGCAGGGTACAGTTGACACTCGACCGCGCAAGCGGCCAGGCCCGCATCGTTGTCGAGGACACCGGGCAGGGCATGTCCGAGGAATTCGTCCGTGAGCGGCTGTTCAAGCCCTTCCAAACCACCAAACAAGCCGGCATGGGCATTGGTGCCTATGAGAGTTTCTTGTACGTGCAGGAACTAGGGGGAAAGATCTTGGTTCACAGCGAACTCAACAAGGGCACCCAGGTCACCATTCTCTTACCTCTTTTCGATGTGCAACCCCATTCCGACCTGCAACTTCTGGACGTGCCATGACTTCTGAATCGACGCGTTCCCTTCTGATCGTGGAAGACGATCCGGCGCTACAAAAACAAATCAAGTGGTCGGTCGACCGCTTTGAATCGGTTACCGCGAGCGACCGCGAGAGCGCACTGGTGCAACTGCGGCGGCATGCACCGTCCGTGGTGACGATGGATCTGGGGCTGCCGCCGGACGCCGATGGCGTGAGCGAGGGCTTCAAGCTGTTGGAGCAGATCATTTCGGTGCAACCGGACACCAAGGTGATTGTCCTGACGGGGCAGAACGATCAGGCCAATGCCTTGCGCGCCGTGGCATTGGGGGCCTACGATTTCTTCCCCAAACCTTTCGAGCCCGACCTGCTGAACCTGACGATCGAACGCGCCTTCCGCATGTTCGAGCTGCAGAAGGAAAATCGCCGCCTGCAGGCCATGCACCAGCCCGATGCCTTGTCTGGCCTGATCACCCGTGACCCCGAGATGCTGCGCATCTGCCGCACGATCGAGAAGGTGGCGACCAGCACCGCCACCGTGATGCTGCTCGGAGAAAGCGGCACCGGCAAGGAGGTATTGGCGCGTGGCCTGCACCAGGCTTCGCCGCGCAAGGCTGGCAAATTCGTGGCCATCAATTGCGCAGCCATTCCGGAGAACCTGCTCGAAAGCGAATTGTTCGGTTATGAAAAGGGCGCTTTCACGGGTGCTGCCAAGATGACGCTCGGCAAGATCGAAACCGCCAATGGCGGTACCTTGATGCTCGACGAAATCGGGGACCTGCCTTTTTCGTTGCAGGCCAAGCTGCTGCGCTTCATCCAGGAGCGCACCATCGAGCGCGTCGGCGGACGCCAGGAAATCCCGGTGGATGTGCGGATTGTCTGCGCAACCCACCAGGACTTGAAGGCCCTGAGCAAGGAAGGCCGGTTTCGGGAAGATCTGTATTACCGGCTGGCCGAAATTGTCGTCAACATCCCACCGCTTCGCGCCCGCAAGGGCGACTCGGCGCTGCTCGCGTATTCCTTTTTGCGCAGGTTCGTGCAGGAACAGAATCGGGGAACCTTGAATCTCAACGAAAGTGCGGTTCGCGCGATCGAGTCCTATGCCTGGCCCGGCAACATCCGGGAGTTGGAAAACTGCATGCGGCGCGCGGTGATCATGGCCGACGGCAATCAGATATCAAGCGAGGACATTGGCGTGGACCTGCCCGGCGATGAGCATGTGGAAGAGTCGCTGGATTTGCGTACCATCAGAGACAACGCAGAAAAAAACGCCATCATTGCCGCGTTGGGGCGGGTGAACGGCAATATTGTGAAAGCAGCTGAGCTATTGGGTGTCAGTCGCCCGACCTTGTACGATTTGATGCATCGATTAGGTTTGAAATAAGTCGACATTGCATCCCAAATCATCAGAGATCCTTGAAATGAACGCCTCCAAAATTGTTCCGGCCCTGCTGATTTCTGTATTGCTTGCCGCGTGTGGCGGCGACGATCCAGAAAAACTGATGTCTTCGGCCAAGGAGTACCTGGCCAAGAACGACAACAAGGCTGCCGCGATCCAGATCAAGAATCTGTTGCTCAAGAAGCCCGATTCGGCGGAGGCCCGTTTTCTGTTGGGAACGGCGCTGATCAACAGTGGAGATGCCTCAGCGGCCGAAATCGAGCTTGCCAAGGCGCGAGATCTCAAGTATCCGGACGACCAGGTGGTGCCACTCTTGGCCAGAGCCCTGGCGGCGCAAGGCAAGTTCCGCAAGATCACGGATGACCTGGGCAAGGTGGAGTTGAGCGTTCCCGCCGCGAAGGCGAACTTCCAGATCATGTTGAGCAATGCCTATGCCGCGCAGGGCATGGCGGAACAGTCCACACTTGCGCTCAACAGCGCGTTGGCAGCCGAACCGGGGAACGTGAATGCACTGATTGCCCAGGCCCGGCGCAAGGCCGAGGCCAAGGACTTTACCGGCGCTTCCGCACTGATCGATGAGTTGACGGTGAAAGCGCCTCAGAATCCCGATGTGTGGAAGTTGAAGGGCGACTTCCAGGTGTTCGCCAAGAGCGACCTGGAAGGTGCGCTGGCGTCGTTCAGGAAAACGCTGGAGGTGAAGCCGGACTTTCTGCCTGGCTATACCGGCATGCTGAACATCCTGCTTCAACAGGGCAAGATGGAGGAAGCCAAGAAGCAGATCGATGCGATGAAGAAGGTCGCGCCCGCGCATCTGCAGACAAAGTATTTCGAGGCGCAGTATGCCTACCAGAGCAAGGACTTCAAGGGCGCCCGTGAGCTCGTGCTTCAGCTCCTGAAACTCGCGCCCGAAAACGTCAAGACGCTGCAATTGGCCGGTGCCATCGAGTTCCAGCTGAACTCCTTGCTGCAAGCGGAAATCTATTTGAGCAAGGTGGTCCAGGCCAATCCCGAGTCGGTCAGTGCCAGGCGTTTGCTGACCATGACCTACCTGCGGACCGGGCAGCCCGAAAAAGCCTTGACGACCCTTACCCCGGTCATGGCGCAAATCAATGGTGATCCCAATCTGCTGGCGCTGGCCGGCGAGGTCTATCTGCAGAACGGGGACGTGAAGAAGGCGGAAGAGTCGTTTGCCAAGGCTTCCAAGCTCAATCCCAAGGACATGCGCAATCGCACCTCGCTGGCGCTCACGCACCTGATTGGCGGCGACACCAATGTTGCGTTCAACGAACTGGAAAACATCGCTTCGGCCGATGCGGGGGTTACGGCGGATCTGGCGCTGATCAGCGCCCATTTGCGGCGGCGTGACTACGACAAGGCCTTGAAGGCGATCGACGGCCTGGAGAAGAAACAGCCTAGCAGCCCTCTGGCCGCGAATCTGCGGGGCAAGACACAGCTGGTGTTGAAGGACGTCCCCGCCGCACGCAAGAGTTTTGAAGCCGCGTTAAAAATCAACCCGACTTATTTCCCCGCGGTGGCCAGCCTCGCCACACTGGACATGGCGGACAAGAAGCCCGACGACGCGAAGGCGCGCTTCGATAGCGTGCTGGCCAAAGAGCCTAAAAACGGCCAAGCCTTGCTGGCGCTGGCCGAATTGCGAGCTCGCAGTGGCGGCAGCAAGGACGAGGTGGCGGCATTGATCACCAATGCGATCAATGCCAATCCGAACGATGTTCCGCCGCGCCTGTTGCTGGTGGATTACCTGCTGCGCAACCGTGACTTCAAACAGGCGGCTTCTGCGGCCCAGAGCGCGGTTTCCGCGTTGCCTGACAAACCTGAACTGCTCGACGCCCTGGGGCGTGCACAGCTGGCCACCGGCGATGTCAACCAGGCCATCACCACCTTCAACAAGGTGGCCAGTTTGCAGCCGCTGGCACCGCAGCCGCAGATGCGCCTGGCCGAAGCCTACATGGCCGACAAGAACAAGGAAAACGCAAGGCAAAGCCTCAACAAGGCGCTTTCCATCAAGGCGGATTTTCTTGATGCGCAGCGGGCGATGGTGGCAATGGATGCGACGCCTGACAATTACCGTGCAGCCGTGACGACGGCGCGTACCGTCCAGCGTCAAAGGCCCAAGGAAACCGTCGGTTATCTGCTCGAAGGGGACAGTTATGCGGCTGGCAAGAAGTGGGATGAGGCCATTGCCGCTTACCAGGCAGGTCTGAAACAGACCGATTCTGTCGAGGCCGCCTTGAAGATCCATGCCATGATGGCCGGCACGGGCCGCGCTGCGGACGCCGACAAATTTGCCGCGACCTGGCTGAAAGACCATCCGAAGGACGTTACCTTCATTTTCTATCTGGGTGATGTGGCTCTGGCGAAGAAGGACTTCACCACCGCCGAGAAGATGTATACCTCGGTTGTGCAGATTCAGCCGCAGAACGCGCCGGCTTTCAACAACCTGGCTTGGGTCACGGGCCAGTTGAAGAAGGACAAGGCCGTGTCCTATGCGGAAAAAGCCAATACGCTGATGCCAGACCAGCCCGCATTCATCGACACGCTGGCCATGCTGCTGCTTGACCAGAACGATGCCGCCAAAGCGCTCGACTGGCAGAAGAAGGCGGTGAAGCTGCAGCCACAAAATCCGGTCTTCAAGTTGAACCTCGCAAAAATCTACCTGAAATCGGGGGACAAGGATCAGGCCAAGCCGATCTTGACCGAGCTGGCCAAGCTGGGTGACAAGTTCTCGGGGCAATCCGAAGTCGGTGCCATGCTGAAGAGCCTCTGACCACGGCGCTTCATCTGGTGAACCCCATGCACCGCAAATTCGCATTCTGGCTGCTTGGTTGTCTTTTTTTCAACGGCGTCTGGGGCGTGGGTGCTGTGCATGCGGACATGCCTTCGGTCATCGGCCAGGTCAAGCCATCGATCCTGATCGTTGGTTATTTCAAAAGCACCAACAGCCCGCGCTTCAACCTGCGTGGCACCGGCTTTGTCGTCGGCGACAACAACCTGGCGATCACCAATGCCCATGTGTTGGTGGGGCCTGGCGAAGACAATGGGGGCGCCGATCTGGTGGTGCAGGTCCGCACACCCAAGGATGAATGGGAGACCCGCAAGGCAAATGTGCTGGAGATCGACCGTGTGCACGACTTGGCCTTGCTGCAAATCGATGGGCCACGGGTGCGGGGGCTGGTCTTGAAGAATTCGGACACGGTGCGTGAAGGCCAATCGATTGCGTTCATGGGCTTTCCGATCGGTGGGGCGCTGGGATTTTCACCGGTGACACATCGCGGCATGGTGTCTTCGATCACCGCCATTTCCCTGCCGGCCGCGAATGGTCAGCAGCTGACGGAGCGTGTCATTCGCAGCCTGCGGGATGGCACCTTCAACATTTTCCAACTGGACGGCACGGCCTACCCCGGTAACAGCGGCGGGCCGATGTTCGATGCCGAGACCGGCGAGGTGCTGGGCGTGATCAACATGGTTTTCGTGAAGGGTACGAAGGAATCGGCGTTGACCAACCCCTCTGGCATCACCTACGCCATTCCTGCCAATTTCATCAAGCAGTTGATGGACGGCCGCAAGGTCAATTGAAGTCGAACCCGCACGGTGTTCAACCCGAGATGGCCGTGGTCGATGGCACCGGCGTGACGCGCGAGACCATCACCTGGTCGATGCGGTAGCTGTCGACGTCCATCACTTCGAATTTGTAGTTGCCCCAGACGACGGCATCGGTCTTGCGCGGCACCCGGCGCAGCATCACCATCATGAAGCCGGCCAGGGTTTCATAATCTTCCTCGTGTGGCAGTGTGTCCAGCGACAGCGCATGCAACACGTCTTGGATCGAGGTCACGCCGTCGATGAGCCATGAGTTTTCGTCGCGGCGCACGATGCGTTCCTCGTCCGGCGACGACGAAATCAGGTCGCCCATCACGGTGCTCATCACGTCGTTCAGGGTGACGACGCCGACCACCAGGCTGTATTCGTTGATGATGACGGCGAAATCTTCATGCACCTGCCTGAACTGCTCCAGCACCTCGCCCAGCGTGAGCCGGTCGGGCACCATCACCACCTTGCGCACCAGGGCGTCGTCTGTGAGTGAGATCGGCTGGTTGTTGAGCACGCGCTGGAACAGGTCCTTGGCGTCCACATAGCCCACGACATGGTCGATGTCGCCTTCGCACACCGGATAGGTGGAATACGGCTCCGCCGCAATGCGCAGCCGGATCACACTGTCAGGATCGTCGCGCAGGAAGAAGGCGATGCGGTCTCGCGGGGTCATGGCACTGGAGACCGTGCGTGTGTCGAGCTCGAACACATTGGCGATCACCTGCTGTTCGCGGGCGGCCAGCACACCGGCGCGGGTGCCGGCCTCGGTCATGGCCAGGATGTCGGCGGAGGTGATGCGGTCGTCGCGCTGGGTGGGCAGGTCGAACAGCCGAAACAAGGCGTCCGCTCCCTTGCTGTAGACCCACACCAGCGGCTTGAGCGCGGTCATGCAGGTCTGCATCGGCCCCACCACCCACACGGCAGCCTGTTCCGGCGCAGTCATGCCTAGGCGCTTGGGAAACAGGTCGGCGAACAGGATGAACAGCGAGGTGATGACCATGAACGAGGTCAGGAAGCCGGCGGTCTCGGCCGCCGTGGCACTGAGCCAGAGTTGGTAGAACAGCGTGAGCCAGGGGCTCAAGGTGCCTTCGCCGACGATACCGCCCAGAATCGCCACCGCGTTCAGGCCGATCTGCACCACGGTGAAATAGTGGCCCGGCTGCTCCTGGATGCGGATCACACGCTCTGCCCGCGCATCGCCTTCGTCGGCCATCTGGCGCAGCCGCAGGCGGCGCGAGGCGGCCAGCGAGATTTCGGCGATGGAGAAAAATCCGCTGGCGACGATCAGCGCAAAAATGAGCAGCAGGCTGGAGGTGAAATTCATGCAGGCAGTGGTTGCGTGGCTAGTACGCAACCACTGCTTGAGTTTACCGGGCGGATCGCGGCTTGAACCGCGTGCTTGCCCGGGCTTTCCCGCCTGTTATTGAATGAAGCCGATCCGGGTTTTGCCGGCACTGGCGCGCGGCAAGTCATCGGTGCGCACGGTGTCGCGGCGGTCCAGCCGCGCATTGCCGAAACCCGTCATCAGGGCGCGCCGCATTTCGCGCGGTACCAGCTCCGCCAACTGGTCGAGCAGATCGTTCGATGGTTCGGGGTCGAAGCGCTCGCCCCAGCCATGCTCACCGAGGATCGACTGGTACAGGTTGCGTGCGATCTGCCGTGCCGCTTCAAAAGTGGGCGGGGCAATCTCGAAGACGTTCATGCGGTTCAGGATCGGCTCGGGAATGCTGCGTTCGTCGTTGGCCGTGGTGATCCAGATCACCTGGCTGGCGTCGATGGCCACTTCGGCGAATTCGTCGGTGAAGTTCTTCGCCGTGTCGTGTTCCAGCAGGCTGTACAAGGCCCCGAGCGGGTCGTATTGGGCGTCGGCGCTGGCCTTGTCGATCTCGTCGACCACGATCACCGGGTTGGCGTATTGACCGTCCACCAGCGCCTCGAACACCTTGCCGGGCTTGGCGCCTTTCCACTGCGAACTGGAGCCGGAAAGCAACCAACCCGCGGTCATTGAACTCATGGGCACCAGGCTCATGCCGGTGCCGAGCAGGTCGGCCAGTTTCTTGGCGAAATGGGTCTTGCCGATGCCGGGCGGGCCGAGCAGCAGGATGGGCGTGACCTCGAGTCCGTCGCGGCTGTCCTGGCTCAGCGCGACGTGGCGGCGCACGTCGTCGATCACGTCGGTGAAGTTCGGCAGGCCCTGGTAGAGACTGGCCATTTCAGGTACGCCCGAAGGCTTGACCTGAAAGCGCTCCGGTCCGCGTTCGAGCATGCGCTCGTAGGTGGTGCGGAGGTTTTCGTGTTCCTTGTCGGGCAGCTTGGCGAGCTTGCGTTCGACTTCCACCGTCTGGTAGACGCTGCGCACACTGGCCAACGGCAGTGTGAACGAAGTTTGCGGTACAAGGCTACGTGATTCCATTGAAATCTCCTTGGGTCGAACACAGCTTCATTCCAGCATAAGCCGTGCCAGCCCACAACGTGCAGTTTTCACGGAATGTCTTGATGTCTTGCTTTTACGACAGAGCTCCGCGAGAGTTCGCCTCGGCGCAAACACAAAAACCCACGGCCGCCATGCAGGCAGAACGTGGGTTCTTCATCAAAGGCCGGCCCGTACGGGACAGCCTGCAGACAAGGCTCAGGAAGTGGTGGTGCCCAGCACTTGCTGCAGTTCACCCGACTCGTACATCTCCATCATGATGTCCGAGCCGCCGATGAATTCGCCCTTCACATAGAGCTGCGGAATCGTGGGCCAGTTGCTGTATTCCTTGATGCCCTGGCGGATGCCGTCGTCTTCGAGCACATTCACGGTTTTCACCGTCTTGGTGTCGACACCGCAGGCCTTGAGCAGCTGGATCGCGCGGCCGGAAAAACCGCATTGGGGGAAGCTGGCATTGCCCTTCATGAACAGCAATACGTCATTGGATTTGACCAGTGCGTCGATGCGTTGTTGTGCGTCGCTCATCGTTTAACTCCTTGGATTGGCTCGGTTGCAATCACCGAATAACTGCGATTATTTCACTACTGCGGGTTTCGTGTGGTCTGTCGATCAGTGTGCCGGTGCCTGTCCGCCGCTGCAGCGTTCGATGCCGCTGAGGTCGCGGCGCGACTGTACCTGTCCATAACCGGCCTGCTGCAGCAAGTCCCGGACCGCTTCTGCCTGGTCGTGCCCATGCTCCAGCAGCAGCCAGCCGCCACCGGGCAGATGTGCTGGCGCCTGTGCAATGATGCGGCGGATGTCGTCCAGGCCGTCCGGGCCCGAGGCCAGAGCAGAAAGCGGCTCGTGCTTCAGGGCCGCCAGGTGCGGATCGGCGCTGGCGACATAGGGTGGGTTCGAGACGATCAGGTCGAAGGGGTCCGCCGCCATGCCTGGCATTGCGAACGGGGCAAACCAGTCGCCCTGGCGGAAGTCCACGTCCAGCTTCAGGCGGGCCGCATTGGCTGCGGCCACCGCCAAGGCGTCCGCGCTGGCGTCCCCCGCGGACACCTGCCAGCCGGGGCGTTGCGACTTGATCGCCAGGGCAATGGCGCCGCTGCCCGTGCCCAGGTCCAGCACGCGGGTGGCGGTTTGCTCCAGCGCCCAATCGACCAGGGTTTCGGTGTCGTCGCGCGGGTCGAGCACGCGGGTGTCGATTGCCAGGCGCAGGCCATAAAACTCCTTGTGGCCCACGATATAGGCTACCGGTTCGCCGGCACGGCGGCGGGCGCAGGCGTTGCCGTAGTCGGTGGCCTGCGCGGTGGTCAATGCGTCCTGTTCGTGGGCCACCAGCCAGGCCGTATCCAGTGGATCTCTGCCAAGCGCGTGCAGCAGCAGCATGCGCGCGTCCAGTTTGGCGATGCCGTGTTTCTGGGCGCGGATCAAGGCCGCCTGCAGGCTGGTGACGGTGTCGCTGTAGACCGACTCGCGGCGCAACGGGGCTTGCGCGCTCTTGCCCAGGCCGAGCGGTTCCGGCCGGGGCGCCAGGCGCCTGGCGCTCTTTTCCTTGGCTTCCTTCAGCGATTTTGACGATACTTTGGCGTAGCCGCCGCTGGGCTTGGGGCCTTTGTTGATGGAGCGTGCCATGAAGTCCTTAACTTGGATTAACTTGAAGTGACGGTTTCGAGCGCAATCCACGGCCCGGTCTCATGGTCTGCACCCAGTCCGGCTGGGCGCAAATCGAATAAGCTGTTCATCTCATCCGCGAAAAAAAGGGGGCTGACCATGCAAAGCAAACCCGTGAAATTCCTGGTGCTGATCGAAGCCGGCGATGGCATGGTCGCCCGCTTTTTCGACGCGAACCACGTCCACATGTCCGACATCGACGCCTCGTCCGAAGAGGTGGCCGTCATGACCAGGGGACTGCTGCCCGAACACGCCGGCAACGATGGCCCCTGGCGACAGGTGCTGTCCAGCCACAACGCCGAAGAGCGCGACGCCGCGCAAATCTACACCCTGGAACTCTGACCGCCCCAAGTCAAGCCTGGGCCACGGCCGCGCCGATTTCCAGCTCGGCCAGTTGCTCGGCCTCGTGCGCCGCGCGCAGGGCATCGACCACGTCCGAGAGATCACCTTCCATGATGTTGGCCAGCTTGTACAGCGTGAGGTTGATGCGGTGGTCGGTGAGTCGGCCCTGCGGGAAGTTGTAGGTGCGGATGCGGTCGCTGCGGTCACCGCTGCCGATCAGGCCCTTGCGCAGCGCGGCGTCCTTGGCCGCGCGTTCGCTGCGGTCTTTTTCATGGATGCGGGCGGTCAGCACCTTCAGGGCCTGGGCCTTGTTGCTGTGCTGGCTGCGGCCGTCCTGGCATTCGGCCACGATGCCGGTCGGGATGTGGGTGATGCGCACCGCCGAATCGGTCTTGTTGATGTGCTGTCCGCCGGCGCCGCTGGCGCGGTAGGTGTCGATGCGCAGGTCGGCGGGGTTGATCTTGATGGCTTCCTGCTCGTCGGGCTCGGCCATCACCGCCACGGTGCAGGCGCTGGTGTGGATGCGGCCCTGGGTTTCAGTGGCCGGCACGCGCTGCACGCGGTGGCCGCCGGACTCGAATTTCAAGCTGCCGAAGACGCGGTCGCCCTCCATCCGCAACACGGCTTCCTTGTAGCCGCCGAGTTCGCTTTCCGATGCGCTCATGATCTCGGTCTTCCAGCCCTGGCGTTCGGCAAAACGGGTGTACATGCGCAGCAGGTCGGCCGCGAACAGCGCCGACTCGTCGCCGCCCGTGCCGGCACGGATTTCCATGAAGGCGTTGCGGCTGTCTTCCGGGTCCTTGGGCAGCAGCATGCGCTGGAGTTCGTCCTCGAGCTTTTTCAACTCGGCTTCGGCGGAGGCGATTTCCTCTTCGGCCATCTCGGCCATCTCGGGGTCGCCTTTCATCTCCAGCGCGGCGGCCAGGTCAGCCTCGCGCTGGGTGTGGCGGGCGTAGCGCGTCGCCACCTGGGCCACGTCGTTGTGCTCGCGCGAGAGCAGCAGGAACTGCGCCATGTCGCTCATGATGTCTTCGCGCGACAGCAGGAAGTCGAGCTCGGCGAGGCGGAAGGCGTAGCGGTCGAGTTGTTGGCGGAGAAAGGGTTTCAAGGGAATCCTGGGGGTGAACGCGTGGGGCAGGCGGGCCGGATGCCGCGTGCCGGAAAGTCGGGGGCGCTGCCGGGGCAGCGCGGGCGTCAAGACAGCGTCGCTAACGCTCTTTGCGCAGGAACAGCTTCTGGATCGCCTGTACCGTGTGTTCGCGGCTGGCGGCGTCGCCGGCATGCAGCTCGGCCATGGCGCCATGCAGCATCTTTTGGGTGAGCCCACGTGTCAGCGCCTCCAGCACGGCGTCCACGTCTTCACCCTTGGCCAGCAGCTTGCGGGCGCGGGTGATTTCGCTGGTGCGCCAGGCGTCGGCCTGGGCATTGAGCTGCTGGATCAACGGGACCACGCCGTTGTGCGGATCGCGCTGGTCCATCCAGTGCATGAAACTCTGCACACCGGCGTCGATGATGGCCTCGGCCTGGGCCACGGCGGCCTGGCGGTTGGCCTGGCCGGTTTGCACCACGCTGGCCAGATCGTCCACGGTGTAGAGATAGACGTCTTCCAGCGCCTTGACTTCAGGCTCGATGTCACGCGGCACGGCCAGGTCGACCATGAACATCGGCCGGTGCTTGCGCGCCTTCAGGGCACGTTCCACCGCGCCCAGGCCGATGATCGGCAGCGTGCTGGCGGTGCAGCTCACCACAGCGTCGAATTCGTGCAGCCGCGCCGGCAGGTCGGCCAGCCGCATGACCTCGCCACCGAAGCGCGTGGCCAGCTTTTCGCCACGCTCCAGCGTGCGGTTGGCGATGGCGATGGATTTGGGATTCTTGGCTGCGAAGTGGGTGGCGGCGAGTTCGATCATCTCGCCGGCGCCGACGAACAGCACCCTGACCTGGCCCAGGTCCTCGAACAGCTGCCCGGCCAGGCGTACCGCTGCGGCAGCCATGCTGATGGAATGTGCGCCGATTTCGGTGGACGTACGGACTTCCTTGGCCACCGCGAACGAGCGCTGGAACAGCTGGTTCAACGTGGTGCCCAGTGCGCCGGCCTGATCGGCCACGCGAATGGCGTCTTTCATCTGGCCCAGGATCTGGGCCTCGCCGAGCACCATCGAGTCCAGGCCGCTGGCCACGCGGAAGGCATGCCGCGCCGCCAGGCCGTCCTGCAGCGTGTAGGCATGCGAGCGCAGCGTCAGGGGCGATACGCCGCCGGCCTGGGCCAGCCAGTCGACCGTGTGGTCCAGCGCATGCTGGTCGCCGGCACAATAGATCTCGGTGCGGTTGCAGGTGGAGATGATGGCGGCCTCAGGACCACTGACGCGCGGACCGGCCAAGGCCGAGCGCAGCCCCTGCAGCGTGGGGGCGATCTGGTCGATGGCGAACGCAAACCGGCCGCGCAGATCCAGCGGCGCGGTCGTGTGATTGATGCCTAATGCCCAGACTGCCATGCGCTGATTATAAAATTTGCGGGAGCCCTTCAGGGGCACTATCTGCCTAAAGCCTCAAAATTGAAACTATGGGACCTTTAGATTCCTTGATCCATGTCATGAATTTCCTGGCGCCCGCCGTGTGCGTCGGGGCGGTCACGGCCCTGTTCGCCCGGGTTTTCATGAAAAAGGGGCCGGCAACACCCGGCCTGCTGGTCCAGGCCGTCGTCAACTTCGCGGCAGCCGCGCTGGCGCTGCTGGGCGGGCTCTGGTATTTTGGCCACGATGGCAAGATGGCGACCTATACCGCCCTGGTGCTGGTCTGTTCGACCAGCCAGCTGTGGATGCTGCGCGGCAACAAGCGGCGCTGAACCGGCGCTGAGCGCGGATCACTCCAAAACGAAATCAAGCCCGGGCGCCCGAGCGTTTGGCTGCCCAGGCCGCGGAAAACACCCGGTCGCGCCCGCTGTTCTTGGCGTGGTACATCGCCTCGTCCGCCGTCTGCAGCAGAGCGTCGAGGGTGGCGGCCTCGCCGGGCGCGATACCGGCTGCACCGATGCTCACCGTGACCCATACCGGCTGCTGCTGCACCAGCACCTGGTGCGACATCGCCACCGTCTGGCGCAGCCGTTCGGCCAGTTGGTGCGCATGGTCGCTCGGCGTGTTGGGCAACAGGATCACGAATTCCTCGCCGCCCCAGCGGGCCAGCAGATCGGTGGTGCGCAGCACCCGGCGGCAGCGCCGGCTCACTTCGATCAGCACCTGGTCGCCGACCGCGTGGCCATGGGTGTCGTTGATCGCCTTGAAGCGGTCGAGGTCCAGGCTCAGCAGCGCCAGCGGCAGGTGATGGCGGTGCGCCAGGTCGATTTCGCGCTGGGCGGTCTGCATGAAGCGGCGCCGGTTGGAGATGCCGGTGAGCGGGTCGGTCATGGCCAGGCGGTCGAGGTGGCTGCGCGAGCGTTCCAGCGCGATGATCAGCAAGAAGGTGATGCCGCCGAAGACCAGCGTCATCGGCAGCGGCACCAGCAGCGAGATCCAGAAGGCGTCGCCCATTTCGCTGGCGCCGCGCAACTTCAGGAACAGTGCCGTGATACCCAGCGACCCCAGGGAAATGCAGGTGGCGAACAGCAGCGTGCAGGCCGGTGCGCCCAGGCGCATGATGGTGCGCGACAGGCGGCGCCACCGGCGCAGCAGGTCGGACGAGGGCTCGAACGGCGAGGACAGGGGCTCTGCGGGCATTCGGAAAAACCTTGGGGCTTCGGGGCGGCCGGCGCGGCGCTCCGGGAGTTCAAGTCTACCCCTCGGCGGGTTTCCTCGCCATGCCTGCGGTGAGGTCGCGGCTGGTTTTTGCGGCGAGGTTCAGCCGGCCGGGGCGAACCGGTCCACGCGGTCGGTGATGATGGCGTCGGTGCCCAGGTCGATGAGCCGCTGGGCCGCCCATTCGTCGTTGACGGTATAGCTCAGCGTGCGCAGCCCGGCCTGTTTGACGCGGGCCACGGTGCTGGCGTCCCACAGGGCGTGGTTGCAGACAACGGCCACACATTCGAGTTCGAGCGCGGCCTCCAGCCAGCCCTCCCACAAGTTGTCGAGCAGCAGGCCGCGGGGCAGGGCGGCGGCGCCGGCGCCTTTGGCTTCGCGTGCGCCGCGCAGGGCCTCAACCTTGAACGAGGTCAACAGCGGCGGGATGGCCTGGCCTTGCCACAGCCGCGCGGCCTGGTCGGCCACCACCTCGCCGGTATGGCGCTCCACGCCGGGTGTGGGTTTGATCTCGATGTTGAGCAGGTAGCCGTTGACCAGGCAGTAGCGGGCGATGTTGTCGAACGAGGCCAGCGGCTCGCCGGCATAGGCGCGGGAATGCCAGCCGCCCGCGTCCAGTTGCGACAGCGCATGCCAGCTGTGTTCGCCGCCAATGCCGCGGCCGTTGGTGGTGCGTTCCAGCGTGCTGTCGTGCATCAGAAAGGCCACGCCGTCGGCGCTGAGCTTCACGTCGCATTCGAACATGCGGTAGCCGTGGGCCGCGCCGAGGCGGAAGGCGGCCAGGGTGTTTTCAGGCGCGAGCTTGCCGGCGCCGCGGTGGCCGACCCAGCGCGGGTAGGGCCAGTTTTTTGCGATGTCTTGCATGGCCGGATTGTGTCAGAGCCGCTTGCCGGTGGCGGTGTCGAACCAATGCAGGCGGTCGAGCCGGGGCGTGACGTAGATGGTCGTGCCGATGGCGGGCGGTGTGTGGTTTTCGTCGGTGCGCACGATGAGCTGTTCACCGTTCATGCGGCAGTAGATCAACCGTTCCGCACCCAGCATTTCCAGCGTCTCCACCTCGAGTGCCCAGCCGGCCGCGGCATCGGTGGTGACGTCCAGGTGTTCGGGGCGAATGCCCAGCGTGGCGCCGGCCGGGCCGCCCAGGCGTGTGTTCGGACCGTTCTTCAAGAGGTTCATCGGCGGCGAGCCCATGAAGCTGGCGACGAAGGTGGTGGCCGGGCGCGAATACACCTCTTCCGGCGTGCCGAACTGCTCCATGTAGCCGCCGTTCATCACCATCATGCGCTGCGCCAGCGTCATGGCCTCGACCTGGTCGTGGGTGACGAACAGTGAGGTGATGCCGAGCTCGCGGTGCAGCTTCTGGATTTCCAGCCGGGTCTGCACGCGCAGCTTGGCGTCGAGGTTGGACAGCGGCTCGTCGAACAAAAACACCTGGGGTTGGCGCACGATGGCGCGGCCCATGGCCACGCGCTGGCGCTGGCCGCCGGACAGCGCCCGTGGCTTGCGGTCGAGCAGGTGGCCAAGCTCCAGGATTTTGGCGGCCTTGTCGACCCGGGTTTTGATCTCGTCCACCGGCACCTTGGCGATCTTCAGGCCATAGGCCATGTTGTCGAACACCGACATGTGCGGATAGAGCGCGTAGTTCTGAAACACCATGGCGATATCGCGCTCTGAGGGTTCGAGGTTGTTCACCACCCGCCCGCCGATGCAGATGTCGCCTTCGCTGACTTCTTCCAGCCCGGCCACCATCCGCAGCAACGTGGACTTGCCGCAGCCAGACGGCCCGACGATGACGATGAATTCGTGGTCTGCGATCTCGGCGTTCACGCCGTGCAGTACCTTCACCGCAGTTTTGCCCGTGCCGTAGCGCTTGATGACGTTTTTCAGGGAAATGGATGCCATGCTCTTCTCGGTAAGTGCCTCAGTGGCGAGGCGTTGATTCTTTTCCAGGAACACCGCGGAACTGGCTTTGCCAGGCCGCTGGTGTTGCCCCGGAGGGGGCGCGCGACATGCGTTATCGGCTCTTCGGGCCGATCCCGGGGAAGTGCGCAGCGACCTGGGGGCGAGCCTATTTCTCGGTGTCGACCAGGCCCTTGACGAACCATTTCTGCATCAGCACCACGACCAGCGCCGGCGGCAGCATGGCCAGGAGCGCGGTGGCCATGACCACGTTCCAGCCGGTCTGGCCGTCGCCGCCGGAGATCATGCGTTTGATGCCGATGACCACCGGGTACATGTCTTCGCTGGTGGTGGCCAAAAGCGGCCAGAGGTACTGGTTCCAGCCGTAGATGAACTGGATCACGAACAGCGCGGCCATCGAGGTTTTCGACAGCGGCAGCAGGATGTCCTTGAAGAAACGCATCGGGCCGGCGCCGTCCATGCGCGCGGCCTCAAGCAGTTCGTCGGGCACGGTCAGGAAGAACTGGCGGAACAGGAAGGTCGCAGTGGCCGAGGCGATCAGCGGGATCGTCAGGCCGGCATAACTGTTGAGCATGCCAAGGTCGGACACCACCTTGTAGGTCGGTCCGATGCGCACTTCCACCGGCAGCATCAGCGTGACGAAGATGGCCCAGAAGAAGAAACCCTTGAACGGAAACCGGAAGTAGACGATGGCGAAGGCCGACAGCAACGAAATCGCGATCTTGCCGATGGTGATGACCATCGCCGTGACGAAGCTGATCCACATCATGCGGGCCACCGGTGCGTCCGAGCCACCGCCTTCGCTGGCACCGCCGCCGAACAGCGCGATCTTGTAGCTTTCCCACATATGGCTGCCGGGCAACATCGGCATCGGCGCCTGCACGATTTCCTGCGCGGTGTGGGTGGAGGCCACGAAGGCCAGGTACAGGGGGAAGGCGACGATCAATACGCCGACGATCATGACGACGTGGGCCAGGATGCCGAGCGTGCCGCGGCGTTCAACCATTGGAGACTTTCAGTTGAGGCATCATTTCAGTACTGCACTTTTTTCTCGACGTAGCGGAACTGCACGACGGTCAGCGCCACCACGATCACCATCAGCACCACCGACTGCGCGGCCGAGCCGCCGAGGTCCATGGCCTTGAAGCCGTCGTAATACACCTTGTAGACCAGGATCGAGGTGTCCTGGCCCGGACCGCCGTGGGTGGCCGCGTCGACGATGGCGAAGGTGTCGAAAAACGCGTAGACCACGTTGATCACCAAGAGGAAAAACGTGGTGGGCGACAGCAGCGGGAACTGGATCGTCCAGAAGCGGCGCCAGGGGCGGGCGCCGTCGATGGCGGCGGCCTCGATCAGCGACTTCGGAATCGACTGCAGGCCGGCCAGGAAGAACAGGAAGTTGTAGGAGATCTGCTTCCACACCGCGGCGATCACGATCAGCGTCATCGCATGGGTGCCATTGAGCAGGTGGTTCCAGTCGAACCCCATCTTGCCCAGCGCATACGCCACCACGCCCAGCGATGGCGAGAACATGAAGACGAACAATACGCCAGCCACGGCGGGCGCCACGGCATAGGGCACGATCAAGAGCGTCTTATAGAACAGCGCGCCCCGGGCGACGCGGTCGGCAAAGACCGCCAGCATCAGCGACAAGGCGATGCCGCATACCGCCACGAGCACCGAGAACACGGCCGTGGTCTTGAACGAGGCCAGATAGCCAGGGTCGTTGAACAACGTCTGGAAGTTGTCGAAGCCCACCCATTCGGTGGAGGTGCCGAACGCGTCCTGCAGCTGGAACGACTGCAGCAAGGCCTGGCCCGCAGGCCAGAAAAAGAAGACGGCGATGACGATCACCTGGGGCGCCAACAGCGCCCAGGGCAGCCAGGCCGAACGAAACAGAACGCGTTTTTCCATGGAGTTCCAGATTTGTTGCCCTCGGCGTGGAACGCGGAGGGCCGGGCGGGCCGTCAACCCGGCCCAGAGAAAACAAGGCGCACCAGGCCACAGGCGGCCTTGGCGCCTTCGACGCCTTACTTATTGGCCTTCTGGAAGCGTTCGAGCAAGTCGTTGCCGCGCTTGACGATGCTGTCCAGTGCTTCCTTGGCTGTTTTCTTGCCGGCCCAGACCTGTTCGAGTTCTTCGTCCTCGACCGCGCGGATCTGTGGCAGATTGCCCAGGCGCAGGCCCTTGCTGTTGTCGGTCACCTTGCGGATCATCTGGTTCACCGCCACGTCGGTGCCCGGGTTCTGCTTGTAGTAGCCGGATTTTTCGGTCAGTTCGAAGGCCGCCGTCGTGGCGGGCAGGTAACCGGTGCGCTTGTGGCTGGCCGACTGCACTTCGGGCCGCGAGATGTACGAGAAGAACTGCGCCACACCCTTGTATTCGTCGGCCTTCTTGCCGGACATGACCCACAGGCTTGCACCGCCGATCACCGTGTTTTGTGGCGCGCCGGGCACGTCCTGGTAGTAGGGCAGTGGCGCCACGCCGTAGGCGAACTTGGCGTTCTTGGCCACGTTGCCATAGAAGCCCGAAGACGTGGTGATCATGGCGCATTCGCCCGAGACGAAGCTGGCTTCAGGAACGTTCTGCCGGCCCTTGTAGACGAACAGGCCCTGCTTGGCCATGTTGGCCAGGTTTTCGATGTGGCGCAGGTGCAGCGGCGAGTCGATCTTCAGCCGTGCGTCCATGCCGGCCATGCCGTTGGACTTGCTCGCGTATTCGACGTTGTGCCAGGAGGAGAAGCTTTCCAGTTGCGTCCAGGTCTGCCAGGCCAGGGTGAGCGGGCATTTGTGGCCCGCGGCCTTGAGCTTGGCGGCGGCCAGCGTGACTTCGGGCCAGGTGGTGGGGGCCTTGTCAGGCAGGCCGGCGGCCTTGAAGGCGTCCTTGTTGTAGTAGAAGACGGTGGTGGAGCTGTTGAATGGGAAGCTCACCATCTGGCCGGCCGGGTTGGTGTAGTAGCTGGCGATGGCCGGGATGTAGGCCTTCGGGTCGAACTTCTGGCCGCCGTCCTGCATGATCTTGGTGACCGGTATCACCGCGCCCTTGCTGGCCATCATGGTGGCGGTGCCGACTTCGAACACCTGCAGGATGTGCGGGGCATTGCCCGCGCGGAAGGCGGCGATGGCTGCGGCCATGGATTCGTCGTACTGGCCCTTGTAGGTGGGCACGATCTTGTAGGCGCTCTGGCTGGCGTTGAATTCCTTGGCCAGGTCATTGACCCATTCACCGTTCACGGAGGTCATCGAATGCCACCATTGGATTTCGGTCTGGGCCTGGGCGCTGATGCCGAAAGCGGTGCTGATGGCGAAGACGACCGCAGTGGCGGCCGAGGGGGTGAATTTCATGAAGTCTCCTGAGGGAAAACGTTGAATCTTATTTTCTAAATATGACAGATTTACGAATTTTTATTCCGATTCTGACGCTCGACCACCGGGAAAACCCGTTTCGCCGCAAATTGGAGTCGTGCATGGGACAGCGTAGATAGCCCTGCCGATGACGATGGTTCGCTGGATTTGCCCTGATTTTGTGCAACGCAGCATGCTAGCATCGCCGTCCCATCGGGAGGCAGCCCTCTCTTGGTTCATCTTCTCAATGACTCTTCTAAAGCGCAGGCACCGCATGAGCAGCAAGACTTCCCTGGACAAAAGCAAGATCAAATTTCTGTTGCTCGAAGGCATTCATCCTTCCGCCATCGAGCTGCTGCGCGCCCAGGGCTACAGCCAGATCGAGACCGTGTCCAAGGCGTTGCAGGGCGACGAGCTCAAGGCCAAGATCGCCGACGTGCACTTCATCGGCATCCGCTCGCAAAGCCAGCTGACCGCCGATATCTTCGCCCATGCCCCCAAGCTGGTGGCGGTGGGCTGCTTCTGCATCGGCACCAATCAGGTCGACCTGAACGCGGCGCGTGAGCGCGGCGTGGCGGTGTTCAATGCGCCGTATTCCAACACCCGCTCGGTGGCCGAGCTGGTGCTGGCCGAGGCCATCCTGCTGCTGCGCGGCGTGCCCGAGAAAAGCGCGCTGGCGCACCGAGGCGGCTGGCTCAAGTCGGCCACCAACGCGTATGAGATCCGCGGCAAGACGTTGGGCATCGTCGGCTACGGCTCGATCGGCACGCAGCTGTCTGTGCTGGCCGAGGCGCTGGGCATGCATGTGGCGTTTTATGACACGGTGAGCAAGCTGCCCCTGGGCAATGCGCGCCAGGTGGCCAAGCTGCACGACCTGTTGGCCCAGAGCGACATCGTCACGCTGCACGTGCCCGAGCTGCCTTCTACCCAATGGATGATCGGCGCGGCCGAGATTGCCGCCATGAAGCCCGGCGGCATCCTGATCAACGCCTCGCGCGGCACCGTGGTCGTCATCGACGCGCTGGCCGAAGCACTCAAGGCCAAGAAGTTGCTCGGCGCGGCGCTCGACGTGTTCCCGGTCGAGCCCGGCAGCAACAAGGACGAATTCGTCTCGCCGCTGCGCGGGTTGGACAACGTGATCCTCACGCCCCACATCGGCGGCTCCACCATGGAGGCGCAGGCCAATATCGGCGTCGAAGTGGCGGAAAAGCTGGTGAAGTACAGCGACAACGGCACCTCCACCTCGTCGGTCAACTTCCCCGAGGTGGCCTTGCCGACCCATGCCGGCAAGCACCGCCTGCTGCATGTGCACCACAACCAGCCGGGTGTGTTGTCGGCGATCAACCAGGTGTTCTCGGACAACAAGATCAACATCGCCGGGCAGTTTTTGCAGACCAACGAGGCGATCGGCTACGTGGTGATCGACATTGACGCCGCCTCCAGCGACCTGGCCCTGGAAAAGCTCGCCCAGGTGCCGGGCACGCTGCGCACGCGCGTGCTTTTTTGAGTTCGCGCGGCCGCCACGGCCGCGCCATCTTCCAGTGTCCCGCAGGCCCGCCCTGCGGGATTGGGGTGGCTGACCTAAAATTGCACCCCCAAGGCCCATGGGCTCTTCTGCCCACCCCAGGTCATCCAGGTTTTCCAGGTTATCCCCCATGAATGCTCCCACCGCGTTGTCCACCCTGTTGTCTGCGGCACCAGAGTCGGTCCGTTTGCGCGAAATCCCGTACAACTACACCTCGTTCTCGGACCGCGAGATCGTCATCCGCCTGCTCGGCGCCCGCGCCTGGGACGTGCTCAATGGCCTGCGCGAGGAGCGCCGCACCGGCCGCTCGGCCCGCATGCTGTATGAAGTGCTGGGCGACATCTGGGTGGTGCAGCGCAACCCCTATCTGCAGGACGACCTGCTCGACAGCCCCAAGCGCCGCAAGCAGCTCGTCGATGCGCTGCAGCACCGCCTGACCGAGGTCGAAAAGCGCCGCACGCCCGACGCCGACGCCGGCCGCGATGCGCTGGTGGGCGAACTGCTCGTGGCCGCGCGCCAGGCCGTGCGCCAGTTCGACGCGGCTTTCATCGAAGTGACTGAACTGCGCCGCAGCGCACGCCGCCTGTTGCAGCGCCTTACCGCCAAGGACAACATCAAGTTCGACGGCCTCTCGCGGGTGTCGCACGTGACCGATGCCACCGACTGGCGCGTCGAATACCCGTTCGTGGTGCTCACGCCCGACACCGAGGCCGAAATGGCCGGGCTGGTGAAGGGCTGCATCGACCTCGGCCTGACCATCATCCCGCGCGGCGGCGGCACGGGCTACACCGGCGGCGCGATCCCGCTGACCTGGAAGAGCGCGGTGATCAACACCGAAAAGCTCGAAGCCATGACCGAGGTCGAAATGGTGACGCTGCCCGGCGTGGCCCAACCCGTCGCCACCATCTGGAGCGAAGCCGGTGTGGTGACGCAGCGCGTGGCCGATGCGGCCGAGCGCGGCGGCCATGTGTTCGCCGTCGACCCCACATCGGCCGAAGCCTCGTGCATCGGCGGCAACATCGCCATGAATGCCGGTGGCAAGAAGGCTGTGCTCTGGGGCACGGCGCTCGACAACCTGGCTTCGTGGCGCATGGTCACGCCGCAGGCCGAGTGGCTGGAAGTGACGCGGCTGAACCACAACCTCGGCAAGATCCACGACGTGGCAGTGGCCAGCTTCGAGCTGCAGTATTTCCAGGCCGACGGCAAAACCAAGATCCGCACCGAGCGGCTCGACATTCCGGGCTCCACCTTCCGAAAGGAAGGCCTGGGCAAGGACGTGACCGACAAGTTCCTCGCCGGCCTGCCCGGTATCCAGAAGGAAGGCTGCGACGGCCTGATCACCAGCGGCCGCTGGATCGTGCACCGCATGCCGCAGCACACGCGCACCGTCTGCCTCGAATTCTTCGGCAACGCCAAGGACGCGGTGCCGAGCATCGTCGAGATCAAGGACTTCATGTTCGCCGAACAGAAGCGCACCGGTGTGCTGCTGGCGGGGCTGGAGCATCTGGACGACCGTTACCTCAAGGCTGTGGGTTACGCCACCAAGTCGAAGAAACACGGCGGCCTGCCGAAGATGGTGCTGTTCGGCGACATCGCCGGCGACAACGCCGACGACGTGGCCCGCGCCACCTCGGAAGTGGTGCGCATCGCCAACTCGCGCAGCGGCGAAGGCTTCATCGCCATCAGCCCCGAGGCGCGCAAGAAATTCTGGCTCGACCGCAAGCGCACGGCCGCCATCAGCCGCCATACCAACGCCTTCAAGATCAACGAAGACGTGGTGATCCCGCTGCCGCGCATGGCCGAATACACCGACGGCATCGAGCGCATCAACATCGAGTTGAGCCTGAAGAACAAGCTGGCGCTGTGCGATGCGCTCGATGCCTTCTTTACCAGGGGCCAGCTGCCGCTGGGCAAGCAGGACGACGCGCACGAAATCCCGTCGGCCGAACTGCTGGAGGACCGCGTGGGCCAGGCCGTGGCATTGATCGCCGAAGTGCGCGGCCTGTGGCAGGGCTGGCTCGACCAGGTGGACAGCCTGTTCCCGCAACTGCAGGACCACACGCTGCGCGCGAGCTGGAAGACGCAGATCCGTGCCGGGCTGCAGAAGATCTTCACCGGCGCTTCGTTCCTGCCGATCCTGGACGAGTGCAACAGCATCCACAAGACCGTGCTCAAGGGCCGCGTCTGGGTGGCGCTGCACATGCATGCCGGCGACGGCAATGTGCACACCAACCTGCCGGTGAACAGCGACAACTACGAGATGCTGCAGACGGCGCACCACGCGGTCAAACGCATCATGGTGCTGGCACGCAGCCTGGACGGCGTGATCTCGGGTGAACACGGCATCGGCATCACCAAGCTCGAATTCTTGAGTGACGAGGAGCTGCAGCCGTTCACCGACTACAAGCAGCGCGTCGATCCGGAAGGGCGCTTCAATAAAGGCAAGCTGCTGCGCAGCCCCTCACCCCAACCCTCTCCCGCAAGCGGGAGAGGGGGCGATGCATTACTCCCTCTCCCGCCCGCGGGAGAGGGCCGGGGTGAGGGCGGTATCCATGCCGATCTCACCAACGCCTACACCCCCAGCTTCGGCCTGATGGGCCACGAGTCGCTGATCATGCAGCAAAGCGACATCGGCGCGATTGCCGACAGCATGAAGGACTGCCTGCGCTGCGGCAAATGCAAGCCGGTGTGCGCCACCCATGTGCCGCGCGCCAACCTGCTGTACAGCCCGCGCAACAAGATCCTGGCCACCTCGCTGCTGGTCGAGGCCTTCCTGTACGAGGAGCAGACCCGGCGTGGCGTGAGCATCAAGCATTGGGAACAGTTCGAGGACGTGGCCGACCACTGCACGGTCTGCCACAAATGCCTGTCGCCCTGCCCGGTGAAGATCGACTTCGGCGACGTGACCATGAACATGCGCAACCTCTTGCGCAAGATGGGCAAGAAGAGCTTCCGGCCCGGCAACGCGGCGGCGATGTTCTTCCTGAACGCCACGAATCCCGAGACCATCAAGTTCGCGCGTTCGGCGATGGTCGACGTCGGCTTCAAGGTGCAGCGCTTCGCCAACGACATGATGCGCATCGCGGCCCGCAAGCAAACGGCCAAGCCGCCAGCCACGCTCGGCACCGCGCCCATCAAGGAGCAGGTGATCCACTTCATCAACAAGAAGATGCCGGGCAACCTGCCGAAGAAGACCGCGCGGGCCTTGCTGGACATCGAAGACAAGGACTACGTGCCGATCATCCGCAACCCCAAGGCCACCACGGCCGAGACGGAAGCGGTGTTTTACTTTCCGGGCTGCGGCTCGGAGCGGCTGTTCAGCCAGGTCGGACTGGCGACGCAAGCCATGCTTTGGCACGCCGGCGTGCAGACCGTGCTGCCACCGGGCTACCTGTGCTGCGGCTACCCGCAAAAGGGCAGCGGCCAGTTCGACAAGGCCGAGAAGGTCATCACCGACAACCGCGTCTTGTTCCACCGCGTGGCCAATACGCTGAACTACCTCGACATCAAGACCGTGGTGGTGAGCTGCGGTACCTGTTATGACCAGCTGCAGGGTTACGAGTTCGACAAGATCTTCCCGGGCTGCCGCATCATCGACATCCACGAATACCTGCTGGAAAAAGGCATCACCCTGAACACTGGTGCCGGCTACCTGTACCACGACCCCTGCCACACGCCGATGAAGCTGCAGGAGCCGATGAAGACGGTGAAGGCGCTGCTCGGCGACAACGTGCTCAAAAGCGAGCGCTGCTGCGGCGAGTCGGGCACGCTGGGCGTGACCCGGCCCGACATCTCCACGCAGATCCGCTTCCGCAAGGAAGAAGAGCTGCGCCAGGACGAGGCCAAGCTGCGAGAGTCGGGCAAGGTTGCGGCGGACGCCAACGTGAAAATCCTCACCAGCTGCCCGAGCTGCCTGCAGGGCCTGAGCCGCTATGGCAATGACCTGCAGAACGGCCTGTTGGAGGCCGACTACATCGTCGTCGAAATGGCCAACCAGATTCTGGGCGACCAGTGGCTGCCGACCTATGTCGAGGCTGCGAACAACGGCGGTATCGAGCGCGTTCTCGTATGACCAAGGAATTGCCATGGCTGGTTTGAAAGCCGGCGCGCCCACGCCGACCGCCATCACCGTGCACGAGCAGTCGCGGGTGCTCGAAGTCGGTTTTTCCGACGGCGCGAGCTTCCGCATTCCGTTCGAGCTGATGCGCATCTACTCACCTTCGGCCGAAGTGCAGGGCCACGGCGCGGGCCAGGAAATCCTGCAGACCGGCATGCGCGACGTCACACTCGCGGGGCTGGATCCGGTGGGCAACTACGCGGTGCAGCCGGCATTCTCGGACGGCCACAACTCGGGCATCTTCACCTGGGACTATCTGTACTTTCTGGGTTCGCAGCAGGCGCAGTTGTGGGACGACTATGCCAAGCGCTTGGCCGCTGCCGGCGTGGACCGCGACGCACCAATGCCCGGCAAAGGCGGCCACGGTTGCTCAAGCCATTGATGCTTTCGCTGATGTTTCGTTGTGCTATTGATTCGGTAGCAAGCCATTCAGTCTGAATGCGTGCTGCAGAGAACTTTTTATTTGAAACCAAGGCCGCAATGCCCTGCCCGAATGCAGGGTTGACGCTGGGGCCGGCGGCCTTCTTGACCTAGTATCCAAACCATGGCATCTACCCATTTCGGCTTTCAGTCGGTTGAAGAAAACGACAAGGCGCGCCACGTGCGCGGCGTGTTCGATTCCGTTGCGCCCAAATACGACCTGATGAACGACCTCATGTCGATGGGCCTGCACCGCGCCTGGAAGGCCTACACCGTGCTGGTGGCCGACGTGCGCGAAGGCGCGCAGGTGCTCGACATCGCCGGCGGTACCGGCGACCTGGCCATGGCCTTCGCCAAGAAGGCCGGCGCCTCGGGCCGAGTCGTCCACACCGACATCAACGAAGCCATGCTGCGCACCGGCCGCGACCGCCTGCTCGATGCCGGCATCGTGTTGCCCACCATGGTCTGCGACGCAGAGAAGCTGCCGTTTGCCAACGCTTCCTTCGACGTCGTCAGCGTGGCCTTCGGCCTGCGCAACATGACGCACAAGGACATGGCGCTGGCCGAGATGAACCGGGTGCTGAAGCCCGGCGGCAAGCTCCTGGTGCTGGAATTTTCCAAGGTCGCCAAGCCACTGGAAAAAGCCTACGACTGGTATTCGTTCAAGGTGCTGCCGCGGCTGGGCAAGCTGGTGGCGGGCGACGACAGCAGTTACCGCTATCTCGCCGAGTCGATCCGCATGCACCCGGGCCAGCAGGCGTTGAAAGAGCTGATGAAAACGGCCGGCTTCGGCCATGTGGACTACCACAACCTGACCGGGGGCATGGTGGCGCTGCACGTGGGGATCAAGTGCTGATGGGTTGCTGTGAGGCTTCTATGAATTGGGCGAATCGTCCCCATCTGGTTTCGAATGAGTTTTTGGAGACACTATGAAAATCTGGGCCATCATCCTGACGGCGACACTGGCGCTGACCACCGTGCTCGACGCGGACGCCGCGCGCCGCCTGGGCAGCGGCAAGTCGATCGGCAAGCAGTCGAGCAATGTGACGCAGCGTGAAGCCACGCCCACGGCACCTACCGCGCCAGCGCAAAACAGCACTGCTGCCGCCCCCCGACCTGCTACGCCGACGCCAGCACCCGCTGCCGCGGCGCCGAAGCGCCCCTGGGGCGCGATGCTGGGCGGTCTGGCGGCGGGTCTGGGGTTGGCCTGGCTGGCGAATTCGCTGGGCCTGGGCGCAGCCTTCGGCCAGTTCATGCTGATCGCCTTGCTGGTGTTGGTGGCCATGGCCGTGATCGGCTGGTTCATGCGGCGCAAGTCGGCCGGTGCCGCGGCACAGTCCGGCAGTCCGTTTGCTTTGCAGGGCGCCGGCGCGGGCAGCGTAGGTACTTCGACCTACCGGCCCGAAAATGTGGGCAACGACGCCTCCGCACGCCCTTGGGAACGCCAGAGCGCCGTGTTCGAGGCCACGCCCGCGGCCTCGACGGCGGGCGGCCTGGGCATCGGCTCGGCCCTGTTGGGATCGCAAACCTGGGGTGTGCCCGCCGGCTTCGATGAAGAAGGTTTCCTGCGTGCCGCGAAGAACAACTTCGTGACCCTGCAGTCCGCCTGGGACGGCGCCGACATCGCCTCGCTGCGCGCCATGATGACCGACGACATGCTGAAAGAAATCCAGTCGCAGCTCACCGAGCGTGCCGCCCACACCGGCGGCCAGAACAACAAGACCGACGTGGTCATGATCGAGGCCAAGCTGCTCGGTATCGAAGACATGGGCGACGACTACATGGCCAGCGTCGAGTTCTCCGGCATGATCCGCGAAGAACCATCGGCCGGCCCGAGCCCGTTCCGCGAAGTGTGGAACATGACCAAGCCCAAGAGCGGCACCAGTGGCTGGCTGGTCGCCGGGGTGCAAGCTCTGCAATAGGCACGCCGCGCGGATGGATGCACTGTCTCCTTCGCGGGATACCACGGAACCGGCTTTGCCGGGCCGTCGGTATCGCCCCCTGCAGGGGGTTGGCGAAAGCGACATGCGTTATCGGCTCTTCGGGCCGATCCCGGGGCAGTGCGCGAAGCCTGGGGGGTACTAATTACAATGGAGACTATGGCAACACAGTCTCCATTTCCTTTTGTGTCGGATCTTTTGGGCCAGCTTGGCCGTGTGGGCTCGGGGCTGCAGCCGCCGGCCTGGGTGGTCGATGAAGTGCAGCACCGCATCGTCCTACTGCTCAACCATGTGCTGATGCAGGAGCCCGAGGCCACGGCCCGGCTGACGCGGCAAAAGGGGCGGGTGGTGCTGTTGCAGTGGCGCAGCATCAAGCTGCCGCTGGTGGCCACGCCGGCAGGCCTGCTCGATCTGGCCACGCCGAGCGAGCATCCCGAACTCACGCTCACCATCACCGACGAGTCGCCGCTGCAGCTCGCGCAGGCGGCGCTGCGCGGCGACAAGCCGAATGTGCGCATCGCCGGCGACGTGCAGCTCGCGGCCGAGGTGAACTGGCTGTTCGACCATGTGCGCTGGGACCTTGAAGAAGACCTGTCGCGCATCGTCGGTGATCCGGTGGCCCACACCATCGGCCAGGCCGCACGCGCGGTGGCGCAGGCACTGCGCCGCTTCGCCGGTGGCCCGCGTGCGCCGGGTGGGGAGACCGGTGATGCAACCGGTAAAACGACCGAGGCCGGCAAGGCCGCTCCATGAGCCGCTTGTTTCGCGGCAGCTTCATCGTCTGGATCGTTCTGCGTTATGGCCTCGATGAACTGGTACTGACCAGCTTCCAGAAGCCATGGCTGCGTGTGCTGGCGCGCATCATTTCCGTGGGGCGCCGGCTCGACGCCCCGCGCGGCCAGCGCCTGCGCGAGGCGCTGGAGCGGCTGGGGCCGATCTTCGTGAAGTTCGGCCAGGTGTTGTCGACGCGGCGCGACCTGTTGCCGGCCGACCTCGCCGACGAGCTGGCGCGCCTGCAGGACCGCGTGCCGCCATTCGCTTCCGAGGTGGCCGTGGCCACCATCGAGCGTTCGTTCCGGCGCAAGCTCGAAGACATCTTCGTGAGCTTCGAGCAAACCCCGGTGGCCAGCGCCTCCATTGCCCAGGTGCACTTCGCGGTGCTGAAGGACCGCAGCGGTGCGCACCGCGACGTGGCGGTGAAGGTGCTGCGGCCCGGCATGCTGCCGGCCATCGAAAGCGATCTCGGCCTGATGCGTACCATGGCCCGCTGGGTGCAGAACCTGTCGGCCGACGGCAAGCGCCTGAAGCCGATGGAGGTGGTGGCCGAGTTCGACAAATACCTGCACGACGAGCTTGACCTGGTGCGTGAAGCCTCAAGTGCGGCGCAACTGCGCCGCAACATGGAAGGCCTCGACCTGGTGCTGATCCCCGAGATGTTCTGGGACTTCTGCGCCACCGAGGTCATCGTGATGGAGCGCATGGTCGGCATTCCGATCAGCCAGACCGAGCGGCTGCGCGCGGCCGGCGTCGATTTTTCGCAGCTGGCGCGCGACGGCGTCACGATTTTCTTCACCCAGGTGTTCCGCGACGGCTTCTTCCATGCCGACATGCACCCGGGCAACATCCAGATCAGCGTCGATCCGGCCACCTTCGGACGCTACATCTCGCTCGATTTCGGCATCGTCGGCACGCTGACCGAATTCGACAAGGAATACCTGGCGCAGAACTTCACGGCGTTTTTCCGGCGCGACTACAAACGCGTGGCCGAGCTGCACATCGAATCGGGCTGGGTGCCGGCGAACACCCGGGTCGACGAGCTGGAGGCGGCGATCCGCGCCGTCTGCGAGCCATATTTCGACCGGCCGCTGAAGGAGATCTCGCTCGGCATGGTGCTGATGCGGCTGTTCCAGACCTCGCGCCGCTTCCATGTGGAGATCCAGCCGCAATTGGTGCTGCTGCAGAAGACCCTGCTCAACATCGAAGGCCTGGGCCGCGAGCTCGACCCGGAACTCGACCTCTGGCACACCGCCAAGCCCTTCCTCGAAAAATGGATGATCGAGCAGATCGGCCCGCAGGCGCTGTTCAAGCAATTGCGCGACGAGGCGCCGCGCTATGCCAAGCTGCTGCCCGAGCTGCCGCGGCTGTTGGTCGATTTTCTGCGACACGGCGGCTCTGACGGCCGCACCGCCCAGCAGCGGCGCCAGCTCGAAGATCTGCTGCAGGAGCAGAAACGCACCAACCGCATCCTGCAAGGCCTGCTCTACGGCGGCATCGGCTTCGCCCTCGGGTTGGTGGTGATGCGGCTGATGTTCAACGCGCAGTTCATGTTCTGACAGCGCGGCCGTTACGGCTGAACGGCCTTATTCCAGAGATACCGCGGAACTGGCCCTTCGGCAAGCTCAGCACTGGCTTTGCCAGGCCGCAGGTATCGCCCCCTGCAAGCCTGTGCTGAGCTTGTCGAAGGAGGTGGGCGCTACACGCAGTGAGCGACCTGGGGTGAGTCATATAATCGAGGGTTTTGCAACCTCACCAGAGCCTCTTACGCCATGCCTATCTACGCTTACAAATGCGAATCCTGCGGGCACAGCAAGGACGTCCTGCAAAAGATGTCGGATGCCCCCTTGACCGTCTGCCCGGACTGCGGCGCCGCCGCATTCAAGAAGCAGGTCACGGCCGCGGGTTTCCAGCTCAAGGGCTCGGGCTGGTATGTGACGGACTTCAAGAACGGCAGCACCTCGGCGCCCGCGCCCAGCACCACCGCGGCGGACGCCGCCAAGCCAGCCACTGGCGATGCGCCCGCCAAGTCGGCCGATGCGCCTGTTCCAGCCCCGGCCGCGGCGCCTGCGGCCAAGAGTGAATCCACCGCCTCCGCTACGCCCGCCGCCTCGACGCGGTCGGCTGACTGAGCAACGACGATGGGTGCCGTCCGTAAATGGTTGTTGTCGGGCCTCCTGGTCATCGTGCCGGTGGCCATCACCATCTGGGTGCTGCAATGGGTGATCGGCACGCTCGACCAGACCCTGCTGATCCTGCCGTCCAATTGGCAGCCCGACCGCCTGCTGGGTTTCCACATCCCCGGCTTCGGTGTGTTGCTGGCGTTCGCCATCCTGTTGGTGGTGGGCGGGGCCGCGAGCAATTTCTTTGGCCGCAAGCTGGTCGACTGGTGGAACCGGCTGCTGCACCGCATCCCGATCGTGCGCTCGATCTACTCGGGTGTGAAGCAGGTGTCGGACACGCTGTTCTCCGAGAATGGCAATGCCTTCCGCAAGGCGGTGTTGGTGCAATGGCCGCGCGAAGGCGCCTGGACCATCGCCTTCGTGACCGGCGTGCCGCGCGGCGACACGGCCAATTACCTGCAGGGCGACTACCTCAGCGTGTACGTGCCGACCACACCCAACCCGACCGGCGGCTACTTCATCATGCTCAAGGCCAGCGACTGTATTGAACTGAAGATGAGCGTGGACGATGCGCTGAAATACATCGTCTCCATGGGGGTGGTGGCGCCCGGCATGCCCGCCAGCGTCATGCCCAAGCTGCCCTAGCTTTGCCAGGCGACACCGGTCGCCCGTTCCCGTCAACCCAATGCGCCCCGCGGGGCGCCAGAAATCGATAGCCATGTCCTCTCAAATGCGTACCACCTATTGCGGTCTTGTGACCGAAGCCCTGCTGGGCCAAACCGTCACCCTGTGCGGCTGGGTCAACCGCCGCCGTGACCATGGCGGCGTGATCTTCGTCGACCTGCGCGACCGCGAAGGTTATGTGCAGGTCGTCTGCGACCCCGACCGTGCCGAGATGTTCGCCGTGTCCGAAGGCCTGCGCAACGAGTTCTGCGTGCAGATCACCGGCCTGGTGCGGGCGCGTCCTGAAGGCACGGTCAACGAAACCTTGAAAAGCGGCAAGATCGAGGTCCTGTGCCACGAACTCACCGTGCTCAACCCCTCGGTCACGCCGCCGTTCCAGCTCGACGACGACAACCTGTCGGAGACCACCCGTCTCACGCACCGCGTGCTCGACCTGCGCCGTCCGTACATGCAGAACAACCTGATGCTGCGCTACCGCGTGTCGATGGAAGTGCGCAAGTTTCTCGACGCGCACGGCTTCATCGACATCGAAACCCCGATGCTGGGCAAGTCCACCCCCGAAGGCGCGCGCGACTACCTGGTGCCCAGCCGCGTGCACGAAGGCACGTTCTTCGCGCTGCCGCAAAGCCCACAGCTGTTCAAGCAGTTGCTGATGGTGGCCGGCTTCGACCGCTACTACCAGATCACCAAGTGCTTCCGCGACGAAGACCTGCGCGCCGACCGCCAGCCCGAATTCACCCAGATCGATATCGAAACCTCGTTCCTCACCGAGCAAGAAATCCGAGACCTGTTCCAGGGCATGATCATCACCGTGTTCAAGAACACGCTGGGTGTGGACCTCGGCGAGTTCCCGGTGATGACCTTCCAGGAAGCGGCCTACCGCTTTGGTTCCGACAAGCCCGACCTGCGCGTGAAGCTCGAATTCACCGAACTCACCGACGTCATGGCCGACGTGGACTTCAAGGTCTTCTCGGGTGCAGCCACCATGAAAAACGGCCGTGTGGTCGCCCTGCGTGTGCCCGGCGGCGCGCGTGAAAACGGTGGCCTGAGCCGCAGCGAAATCGACGCCTACACCGAGTTCGTCAAGATCTACGGCGCCAAGGGCCTGGCCTACATCAAGGTCAACGAACTGGCCAAGGGCCGTGATGGATTGCAGAGCCCGATCGTCAAGAACATCCACGACAAGGCCCTGAATGAGGTGCTGGCCCGCACCGGCGCGCAAGACGGCGACCTGATCTTCTTCGGCGCCGACAAGGCCAAGATTGTCAACGACGCGATCGGCGCACTGCGCATCAAGATCGGCCATAGCGAGTTCGGCAAGAAGAACGGCCTGTTCGAAAAGGCCTGGCGGCCGTTGTGGGTCATCGACTTCCCGATGTTCGAATTCGACGAAGACGCACAACGCTACACCGCCACGCACCACCCCTTCACCGCGCCTAAGGACGGGCACGAGGACTGGATGGTCACTGCCCCCGAGAAGTGCATCTCCAAGGGTTACGACATGGTGCTCAACGGCTGGGAAATGGGTGGCGGTTCGGTCCGTATCCATCGCGCCGACGTGCAGCAGAAAGTGTTCGATGCACTGAAGATCTCGCCCGAGGAAGCGCAGGACAAGTTCGGCTTCCTGCTCGACGCGTTGCAATACGGTGCCCCGCCGCACGGTGGCCTGGCCTTCGGCCTGGACCGCATCGTGACCCTGATGACCGGCGCCGAGTCGATCCGCGACGTGATCGCCTTCCCCAAGACGCAACGTGCCCAGGACTTGCTCACGCAGGCGCCTTCGACGGTCGACGAGAAGCAGCTGCGCGAACTGCACATCCGCTTGCGCAACCCGGTGGCCTGATTCGGCACGGACTCCGGCATAAAAAAAGGGCCGTGACGCAAGTCACGGCCCTTTTCAATTTGGAGAACAGAAGCTCAGCTCAGCTTAGCTCGCCCATCTGGCTCTGCAGGTAGTTCTGGATACCAACCTTGGCCACCAGATCGATCTGGGTTTCCAGGAAGTCGATGTGCTCTTCCGTGTCGTCCAGGATGCCTTGCAGCAGGTCGCGCGAGACGTAGTCGCGTACCGATTCGCAGTGGGCGATGCCGTCCTTGATGGTGATCTGCGCGCCTTGCTCGGCCTTCAGGTCGCAGGCCAGGCATTCGGGCACGTCTTCACCGACCAGGATCTTCGCCAGGTCCTGCAGGTTCGGCAGGCCGTCCAGCATGAAGATCCGGTCCATGAGTTTGTCGGCGTGTTTCATCTCGCCGATGGATTCCTCGTATTCCTTCTTGGCCAGCTTGTCCAGGCCCCAGTGCTTGTACATGCGGTAGTGCAGAAAGTACTGGTTGATGGCCGTGAGTTCATTCTTGAGCTGCGCCTGCAGATGCTCAATGACTTTTGCGTCGCCCTTCATGGTGGAGTCCTCCGTACGGGTTTGTTTTTAATGCGATGGTGCTTGGGGTATTGTCTTTGACCTGGGGCAACAAATCAAAAAAGATGGCGGATGACCCCGTGCCGACGCTCTGAGAGCGAACAGGATTGATAGGCGTTCTTCTTTGGCCCGAAAACCCGCACAGCCGTTGCGATGCTGCAAAACGTGAAACGGGCGCCGACCCGTGGAGCCGGCGCCCGTCCCGAGCCCGTTCAGGCTGTGGCTTCGGCAACCGCCTTGACGGCTTCGATCGGCGCTTCAGCCGGAGCCGAGGTGCGGATCAGGTGGTCGAAGGCGCCGAGCGCGGCCTTGGCGCCGTCGCCGGCGGCGATGATGATCTGCTTGAACGGCACGGTGGTCGCGTCGCCCGCAGCGAATACGCCGGGCACCGAGGTCTGGCCGCGCGCGTCCACGATGATCTCGCCGTGCTTCGACAGCTCGACCGTGCCCTTGAGCCAGTCGGTGTTGGGCACCAGGCCGATCTGGATGAACACACCTTCCAGCGGCACCGTGTGGAGCGTTTCCGTCGCACGGTCCTTGTAGACCAGTCCATTGACCTTTTGCTGGTCGCCGGTGATCTCGGTGGTCTGCGCGTTCTTCACCACGGTCACGTTCGGCAGGCTGGTGAGCTTGCGCTGCAGCACGGCGTCGGCGCGCAACTGCTTGTCGAATTCGACGAGCGTGACATGGCCGACGATACCGGCCAGGTCGATCGCCGCTTCCACGCCGGAGTTGCCGCCGCCGATCACGGCCACGCGTTTGCCCTTGAACAGCGGGCCATCGCAGTGCGGGCAATAGGCCACGCCCTTGTTCTTGTATTCCTTTTCGCCGGGCACGTTGATGTTGCGCCAGCGCGCGCCGGTGGAGATGATCACCGAGCGGCTCTTCAGCGAGGCGCCGTTCTCCAGCTTGACTTCGATCAGGTCCTTGCCGGGCACGAGCGAGGCGGCACGCTGCAGGTTCATGATGTCGACGTCGTAGTTGCGCACGTGCTCCTCCAGCGCATGGGCGAACTTCGGCCCTTCGGTTTCCTTCACCGAAATGAAGTTCTCGATGCCCATGGTGTCGAGCACCTGGCCACCGAAACGCTCGGAGGCCACGCCGGTGCGGATGCCCTTGCGTGCGGCATAGACGGCGGCCGCGGCGCCAGCGGGGCCGCCGCCGACGATCAGCACGTCGAACGGGTCCTTGGCTGCGATCTTCTTAGCTTCGCGTTCGACACCGCTGGTGTCGATCTTGGCCAGGATTTCTTCCAGGCTCATGCGGCCCTGGCCGAATTCGGTGCCATTCAGGAACACGGTCGGCACGGCCATGATCTGGCGTTCCTTGATTTCGTCCTGGAAGCTGCCGCCTTCGATCATGGTGGCGCGGATGCGCGGGTTCTGCACTGCCATCAGGTTCAGCGCCTGCACCACGTCGGGGCAGTTGTGGCAGGTCAGCGAGACGTAGATCTCAAAATCGAAATCACCGTCGATCGCCTTAATCTGGTCGAGCACCGCCTGCTCGACCTTGGGTGGGTAGCCGCCGATCTGCAGCAGTGCAAGGATCAGCGACGTGAATTCGTGGCCCATCGGCAGGCCGGCGAAACGCGGGCCATGGTTTTCACCGGGGCGGTTGACGGAAAACGAGGGTTTGCGGTGCGGGTCGTCGCGGCTCTCGGTCAGCTTGACCAGCGGGGATGACTCCGCAACGTCCTTCAGCAGCGACTGGAGTTCGCCCGAGGCCTGGCTGTCGTCGAGCGAGGCGACGATTTCGATCGGCTGCGTGGCGCGTTCGAGGTAACTCTTCAGTTGGGCTTTGGTGGCGGCGTCGAGCATGTTGGACTCACTTTGCAAATTCTTTGAGGGATAAAAAAGCCCGGGAACCGAAGCGCCCGGGCTTGGGCACAGACTGGCGCTTAGATCTTGCCGACCAGATCAATGGAAGGAGCGATGGTCTTGGCGCCTTCGTTCCACTTGGCTGGGCAGACCTGGCCAGGGTGGGCCGCGGTGTACTGGGCTGCCTTGAGCTTGCGCAGGGTTTCCTTGACGTCGCGGGCGATTTCGTTGGAGTGCACTTCGGCGGTCTTGATGATGCCGTCCGGGTTGATCACGAAGGTGCCGCGCAGGGCCAGGCCTTCTTCCGGGATGTGCACGCCAAAGGCGTTGGTCAAGGTGTGGGTAGGGTCGCCCACCAGTGGGAACTTGGCCTTGCCGACAGCGGGAGAGGTTTCGTGCCACACCTTGTGGGAGAAGTGGGTGTCCGTGGTCACGATGTAGACCTCGGCGCCGGCCTGCTGGAATTCACCGTAGTTGTCAGCCGCATCTTCGACTTCCGTCGGGCAGTTGAAGGTGAATGCAGCCGGCATGAAGATCAGGACCGACCATTTGCCCTTGAGCGATTCGTCAGAAACCTCGATGAACTTGCCGTTGAGGAAAGCTTGGGTCTTGAACGGTTGGACTTGGGTATTGATCAGGGACATGTGTTGACTTCCTTGGGGTTGATGGTGGAGAAGAATCGATAGTATATGGCTTGTGTTATTTAATTTCGATAGTAATTAACTATTAATAAAATAACGCGGCCCTATGTGATCGCCGTGCAGGGATGGACGCGGTCGGAAACAAAATGTACAATACGAATGATTCTCATGTATATTGATTGAATCCCTTAAGCTAGCCATACCTCTGCAGCCCTGATCTTATGACGAGGGGCTTGTCAGCAGCCAGCCGTTGACCCTTCAACCGTTCTGGACTGCCCGTGGCTGCTCACATCCGTTTTCAACCCCATTCTTCCCCTCGCTTCGCCTTGCGCGAAATCTCCTGGCTCGTCGGTCTGGCGTGCAGCGCCAGTTTTGCCGTTCAGGCCCAGACCGTGGCGCCGACCGTGGCGCTGAAAGAGGTCGTTGTCAGCGGCTCGCGCAGCGAGCAGGATCCCGACGAGCTGCCGATGAGCATCGACGTGATCAACGCCAGGGATCTGGAGAGCCGCCAGGTCCAGGACATTCGCGACGTGGCGGCCGACCTGCCCAATGTCGGTGTGCCGCGCGCACCTGCGCGCTTCACCATCGGCGCGCAGACCGGGCGCGACCAGAACACCGGCTTCAGCATCCGCGGCCTGGACGGCAACCGCGTGCTGATGCTGGTGGACGGCATCCGCCAGCCCAAGAGTTATACCTTCCCGAGTGAAAGCGCGGTGGGCCGCGACTACATCGACATCAGCCTGGTCAAGCGTGTCGAAATCGTGCGCGGCGCCACCTCGGCGCTGTACGGCTCGGACGGCGTGGCCGGCCTGGTCAACTTCATCACCAAGGAGCCGGCGGACTACCTGGCCGACGGCAAGACCTTCGGCGGTTCGGCCAACGTCGGCTACAGCAGCGACCGCGATGGCTGGAAGACCGGCGTCACCATGGCCGGCCGCGCCAACGACGCGTTCTCGTGGCTGTTCTCGGGCAGCCTGAGCGGCGCCGACGCGTTGAAGAACAAGGGCGACAACGACGCCGCCAACAGCAACCGCACCACGCCCAACCCTGAGACCGACAAGGGCCAGTCCCTGCTCGGCAAGCTGGTCTTCACACCAGGTGGAGGGCAGAAACATGTGCTGACCCTGGAGCATGTCGACCGCAGGGCCGACTACAACCTGCTGTCCAACATCAACCCACCCACGCCGGTGCTGAGCGGCACCACGCTGGCCAACTCGACCATCGCCTCGAACGCCAACACCAGGATGCAACGCGACCGCGTGACCTGGGACGGCAACTGGCAACTCGATACCGCCGCCGCCGACCAGTTGCGCGCCGTGCTCAGCTACCAGGACGCGAAGTCGAACGAGTACTTCTTCCAGGACCGCTACAGCTCGGCCGACCGCGTGCGCGTCACCGACTACAGCGAGAAGAGCCTGCAGGCCAATCTGCAGGCCAACAAGCAGGTCCGCACCGGCGCGAACATGCTGCAGAAGATCACCTATGGCCTCGACTACATCAGCACCAAGGTGAAGAATTTGCAGACCGGCGTGACACCTGCGGCCGGCGAAACCTATCCGCTCAAGCGGTTCCCCGACACCACCGAGTCGAGCACGGCGCTGTATGCGCAGGACGAGATCATCCTCGGGCCCTGGAGCATCACGCCGGGCGTGCGCTTCGACCATTTCAGCCTCGACCCGAGCCAGGACGGCTTCGGCCCGACGGTGAAGTCGCTGTCCGACTCGGCCGTCTCGCCCAAGTTCGGCGTGCTCTACCACGCGACCCATGTGTGGAGCGTCTACGGCAACTATGCCTCCGGCTTCAAGGCGCCCAACGCCGGCCAGGTCAATGCCTATTTCGCCAATCCGACGGCCAACTACCAGAGCATTGCCAACCCGAACCTGCGCCCCGAGAAGAGCCGCAACTTCGAGGTCGGCACGCGCGGCCGCATGGCCAATGTGTCGCTCGACGCCGCGGTCTTCACCGGCCGCTACAAGGACTTCATCGAAGACTTCCAGCAGGTCGGCGGCAACTTCACCGCGGCCAACCCGGCCATCTTCCAGTCGGTCAACCTGAGCCGGGTCAACATCAGCGGCTTCGAGATCAAGGGCCGTGCCGACTGGGGCCGCTTTGCCGGTGGCGACTGGAGCACACCGTTCTCCTACGGGCAGACCAAGGGCACCAACAAGGTCACCGGCGCCGGCATCAACTCGGTCGGCCCCGCGCGGCTGAATCTCGGCGCGGCATACGCGACGCAGGGCTGGAGTGCGGCGCTGAACGTCAACCACTATGCCGGCAAGAAGCGCGAGGACGTCGACCTGTCGGCCCAGGCCAACCCGTTTCTGAGCCCGGCGGCCACCATCGTCGATCTGAGCGGCCAGTGGCGCATCAAGAAGGATCTTCGGCTCACGGCCGGGGTCTACAACCTGACCGACAAGAAATACTGGCAGTGGTCCAGCGTGGTCGGCCAGGCCGCCACCAGCACCACCATCGATGCCTACAGCCAGCCCGGCCGCAATTACCGGGTCGCGCTGGTCACCGATTTCTGACCCTCATCCGTACAAGGACCATCCGATGAAACCAATGACCACCCATGCCGAAGTGCGCCAGCGCTTCGCCGACGCGCGCGCCAGCGGCCTGCGCGCCAAGGATGCCGCCGAAAGCCTGGGCCTGAGCGAAGGCGCGGCCGTGGCGGCGCATGCGGGCGAACACGAACGTCCGCTCAAGGCCACGCCGCTGGGCGGGCCGTGGATCGAACTGCTGCAAGGCTTGCAGGCCTGCGGCCCGGTGATGGCGCTCACGCGCAACGAGTCCACCGTGCATGAAAAAACCGGCGTCTACGAGAACCTCAGTGGCGGCCCGGCCATGGGCCTGGCGCTGGGCGCAGACATCGACCTGCGCCTGTTCCTCGACCGCTGGTTTGCCGGCTTCGCGGTGCTGGAGCCCGCGGCATCGCCAGCGAATCCGCCCGTGCAAAGCCTGCAGTTCTTCGACGCACACGGCCTGGCGGTGCACAAGATCTTCGTGCGCGATGCCACCGACCGTGCCGCGTTCAATGCGCTGGTGCAGCGCTTCGCGCGGCCCGAGGCTGCGGTTGCCTTTACGCCCGCCGAGCCCAAGCCCGCGCCGCGGCCGGACAACGCCATCGACGTGACGGCCCTGTCGGCCGCCTGGGGCGCGATGACCGACACCCATCAGTTCTTCGGCCTGCTGCGCCAGCACGGCGTGGAGCGCCAGCAGGCGCTGCGCCTGGTCGAAGGCAAGTTCACGCGGCGTGCCGAGTTGACGGCGCTGCGCTGCCTGCTCGACGAGGCGGCGATGGACGGCACACCCATCATGGTCTTCGTGGGCAGCCCGGGCTGCATCCAGATCCACAGCGGCCCGGTGCGCCGCATCGAACCGACGGTGACGCCCACGGCGCAGTGGGTCAATGTGCTCGACCCCGGCTTCAACCTGCACCTGCGTGAAGACATGCTGGCCGATCTCTGGACCGTGCAGAAGCCGACCTCGGACGGCATCGTGACCTCGGTCGAAGCCTTCGACCACCGTGGCGAGCTCATGGCCATGTTTTTCGGCAGCCGCAAGCCCGGCATGCCGGAACTGCAGGGCTGGCGCGATCTGGTCGCCCGGCTGCCGCGGGTCGATGCGGTGGTGGTGAACTGAGGGGAATGTCGATGCCGCTAAAAAGTTCAATCACCCGCCGCGACACGCTGCGCATCCTGTCGACTGGTGCTGGCGCGTTGTGCGCCAACAGCGTCTTGAGCGTGCACGCGCAGAGTCTGGCTGCGCCACGCCTGGTCACCGTCGGCGGTGCCATTACCGAAGTCGTCTATGCGCTCGGCGCCGAGGCGCAACTGGTCGGCACCGACACCACCAGCCTGTACCCTGCGGCCGCGCTGCAGACACCGAAGGTCGGCTATATGCGCGAGCTCTCCGCCGAGGGCCTGTTGTCGCTCAGGCCCGACGCCGTGATCGGCACCACCGAGGCAGGCCCATCGGCCGTGCTCGACCAACTGCGCAGCGCCGGCGTGAAGGTGGAGCTGATCGCCGCCGACCATTCCTGGGCCGAGGTGCAGCGCAAGGTGCTGGCCGTGGGCCGCGGCGCCGGCCGTGTAGGGCAGGCGCGTGAACTGCAGGCCCGGCTCGATGCGGAATGGGCCGTGACGCAGCAGGAAGTCGCACAGCGCACCGGCCGCAAGCCGCGTGTGTTGTTCATCCTGGCCCACGGTGCGAGTCCGCAGGTGGCCGGCGGCAATACCGCGGCCGACGCGATGGTCCGTTTCGCCGGCGGCATCAATGTGATGACCGGCTTCAACGGCTACCGGCCCATGACCGCGGAAGCCATGGCCGCCGCCGCGCCCGACGTGGTGCTGACCAGCACCCAGGGCATTGAGGCCCAGGGCGGCGTCGACAGATTCTGGTCACGGCCCGAGCTCGCACTGACGCCGGCCTTCAAGCGCAAGGCCCTGGTGCACCTGGACGCGCTGGAGCTTATCGGCTTCGGGCCGCGCCTGCCCGGCACGGTGCGCGGCCTGGCGCAGAAGATCGCGGCGTGATCGTCGAGGCCAAGGGCGAGGTCAAGGCCGAGCCCGCTGCCATGCGCCTGCGCCGTCTCCCGTTCCAGTCGGTAATGTGGCTCGGTGCCTTGCTGGTGCTGGCCAGCCTGGTCATCGCCAGCGCGCGCGGTGCCTACGCCATGGGGCTTGGCGACATTGCGCGAACCTTGTGGGCCGCGCTGTCGGGCGGACTCGACGGCGCGCCGGGGCAACTCGTCTTTCTGAACATCCGCCTGCCGCGGTTGCTGCTCGGCCTGGCCGCCGGTGCGGGTCTGGGCATGGCCGGGGCCTTGATGCAGGGCCTGTTCCGCAACCCGCTGGCCGACCCTGGCCTGATCGGCGTGAGCAGCGGCGCAGCACTCGCGGCCGGCATCACCATCGTGCTCGGCAGCCTGTATTTCCCCGACATGCCGCGCAGCCTCGGCAGCTGGACGCTGGTGGCCATGGCGTTTGCCGGCAGCCTGGGCGTGACGGTGTTGATCTACCTGCTGGCGCAGTCGGAAGGCGGCACCCGCGTCGGCCTGATGCTGCTGGCTGGCGTGGCCATCAACGCGCTGGCCAGCGCCGGCCTCGGCTACCTCAGCTTCCTGGCCAGCGACGAGCAGTTGCGCAGCATCCAGTTCTGGCTGCTCGGCAGCCTGGGCGGCGCGCGCTGGAGTTCGGTGCTGCTGGTCTGCGCCATCGTGGGCATGGCGGCCTGCGCGGGCTGGCGCTGCGCCCGGCCGCTGAACGTGATCGCCCTCGGCGAGGCACAGGCCGTGCTCATGGGTGTCGACGTGGAGCGCACCAAGCGCCACGCCATCGCCGTCACGGCGCTGGCCGTGGGCGCCATCACCGCCACCACCGGCATCATCGGCTTCGTTGGCCTGCTGAGCCCGCATTGTGTGCGTCTGGTGGCCGGGCCGGACCACCGCATCGTGTTGCCCGGCTCGGCCATGTTCGGTGCCGCGCTGGTGCTGCTGGCCGACAGCGTGGCCCGTACCGTGGTGCAGCCGGCCGAGCTGCCGCTGGGGGTGTTGACCGCTTTTGTGGGTGTGCCGTTTTTCCTGCTGCTGCTCAGGCGTTTCAAGGGGCGGGTATGACGGCGCCCGTGCTGGCGTTACGCAACGCCTTTTGCATTGCTGGTGGCGCCGCGTTGCTGCGAGACGTTTCGGTGCGGTTCGCCGCGGGCCGGTTTTCGGCCATCCTCGGACCCAATGGCGCGGGCAAGTCCACGCTGCTGTCGCTGCTCAGCGGCCAGCGCCAGCCGAGCCAGGGCGAGGTGCTGCTGCACGGTCAGCCGCTCGCGTGCCATGCCGCTCCGGCGTTGGCACGGCGGCGTGCGCTGTTGCCGCAGGATTTATCCATCGCCTTCGACTACACCGTGCAGGACGTGGTGGAGCTTGGCCGCTACCCGCACCGCCAGCAGCCGAGCCGGCAGGAGTCGGACATCGTGCAGCGCGCCATGCAGGTCACCGGCGTGCAGGCGCTTGCCGGCCGCGTGCTCAATACCCTGAGCGGCGGCGAACGCGCACGGGCACAGCTCGCCCGGGTGTTGGCGCAGATATGGGAACCCCTGCCTTCAGGCGACAGCCGCTGGCTGCTGCTGGACGAGCCCACCGCCGCACTCGATGTGCACCACCAGCACGCCGTATTGCGCCTGGCCCGCGACTGGGCGCACCGGCACGGTGTGGGGGTGGTGGCCGTGCTGCACGACCTGAACCTGGCACTGCGCTACGCGGACCAGGCCGTGGTGCTGCAAGGCGGCCGGGTGCAGGCCGATGGGGCCCCGGCGGAAGTTCTCGATGTGGAAACGGTGCGCCGCGTCTGGCAGGTGGACGTGCATCCGGTGCGGGATGCGCTGGGGAGTCTGCAGTTGTTGATGGCTTGAGACGGGAGGGCGTCAGCGATCAAGGCCATGCCTTGACCTGCGCGCCAGTGCATGTTTCCAGCACCCATCACCACGGCGCGAGGCTCAGCCGCCGTGGTGCGGCTTGGTGGCATACATGTCCTGGTCCGCCAGGCGCACCAGCTCCTCCGCGTTCTGCGCCGGCCCGGGGTGCAGGGCCAAGCCGACCGATGCGCCGAAGGCCTGTGTGTGCAGGGGGGTGTGCGCCAGACTGTCCAGCGGCGCCTGCAGTACGTCGCGGATATGTGCCCGCGCCCGTTCAGCCGCGACGCGGTCAGGCACGCGATCGAGCAGCACCACGAACTCGTCGCCTGCGTAGCGGGCCACGATGTCGCCTTCGCGTGTCGCGCGGCGCAGCCGGACGCTGACTTCGAGCAGCACCCGGTCGCCGCCTTCGTGGCCGAGTGTGTCGTTGATCAGCTTGAAGCGGTTCAGGTCGATGAACAACACGGCGAAGGGCTGGTGGTCGCTCTCGCGGCGGCCACGTTCGATGCGTTGGTCGATGCAGCGCATGAGCCAGTCGCGGTTGGCCAGGCCGGTCAAGGTGTCGGTGCGCAGGCGCAGTTGCATTTCGCGGAAGGTGCCGGCCAGCTCGCCGATGGTGCCGCGCCCACGGATTTCGATCACCTCATCGAGCTGGCCCCGGCCCACCTTTCCGGCTGCGTGCGTGAGGTGCTGCAGGTCGGTGCCGAGCCAGTTCAGGATCAGCAGACCGAGCAGCGTGGCCACCAGTGCCGCCGAAGCACCGATGAACACGGTGCGCGCGACGTTGGCGGTCACGCCCTGCATGAAGTCGCTGCGCGGCACGGCCACCACGACCAGCCAGTCGAGTCCCGCGTCGTCACGCAGGCGGCTGAAAGCGAGCTGTGCGGCCCGGCCGTCGGGGCCCGTGAAGCCCATCGAGACGGGGGTGTTCGTCAAGACGCCGCTGTCGATGGCCTCGCGCACATGGCGATAGGCGCTGATCTGCAACATGTCGCCGCTATCGCGGGCGTTGAGGCGCGTGCTTTCGCCGTCGGCGCCGCGCAGCAGGTTGGCCGTGCGCGAGGAGGCAATGAGCTGACCGTCGGCTTCCATGATGAAGGCCAGGCAGTGCGGCGTGAGCGACAGCGCATGCAGAAAGTCGTTGAGGTGGTGCAGCGCCACGTCGGTGGCGACCACGCCCTGCAGGTGGCCGTCGGCGCCGGTCACGCGTTTGGCACGCGTCACCACCAGGTCGCGGGTCAGGTAGTCGATGTAGACCGCGGTCCAGATCAAGGTGGGACTGGTGCGCGCTTGGGCGTACCAGGGCCGCATGCGTGGATCGAGCGCTTGGGGCAGCACCTGTGGCCTGTGCAGCGGGGCATCGATGGCGTCGACCGCGTAGGTCAGCCTGGGGCGGCTCGGGCCCCAGCGCACGCGCCATTCGGCTTGAGCCGGACCGCGGCGAAACATGGCCAGCGTCTGCCCGGCCTCGTTGCCGTAATAGACCAGGTTGTTTGGATCGGGGTAGAGCGCCGTCGCGGCCCAGAAGCGTGTGCGCAGCGCGGCTTCGTCCTGCGCCAGATCAGCGGTGGTGGTCATGCCCTGGGGGAACGCGGTCTCCAGCACCGCGGCGGAGCCGAGAAGATGCCGGTCGACGGCTTGCTCGATGCGGGCCACGGTTTCCAGCAGCAGGTTGTTGGACAAGGTGTCGACCACCTCGCTGCCGGTACGGTAGGAGAGTGTGCCAATCAGCGTGGCCACACCGACGACGAGGGCGACATAGGGCAGGGTCAGCCATTGCCGAAGTGAGAAGCGGGAAAACATCGGCTGAACTCCTGAGGGGGCGCACTTCGTTCTGACTTCGTTCTGGAAACACAAGATACATCCCTGCCGTGTGGCGGCAAACGTGCTTCTGCACTTATTTCATGAACAGTGCGAATGGCCTCGGTAGAAACTGTTCTAAGGGTTATCGATAATTAATGTTTTTGTTATCGATAATAAAGTTGCCACACATGAAAACCAATATCTCGGCGTCCAGCCGCAAGAGCGACGAGGTCTACCGCGGCCTGCGCAAACAGATCATCCTGGCCGAGTTGCCCTCTGGCCAGCAGTTGGTGGAGCTTGAAGTGGCGCGGCAGATGGATTGCAGCCAGAGCACGGTGCGCGAGGCGCTGATGCGGCTGCAGGAAGACGGCCTGATCATGCGCCAGGGTTACCGTGGCACGGTGGTGTCGTCGGTGTCGGCGATCGAAGGGCAGGAGTCGCTCGATATCCGCGCGCGCATTGAATCGCGCGCGGCGCACCTGTCCATGGGCAACTTCACGCCCGGGCGCATCGAGGTACTGAGCGAACTGGTGCGGCAGATGGAAACCATGGCCGAACAGGGCGACGAATACGGTCTGTTCGAACTCGACCAGGAATTTCACCACGCACTTTATGAGGCGGCCAACCTGCCCGCGCTGATGCCGATGCTCGACCGCTGCTCGCTGTGCAGCCACCGCTACAAGATCACCCAGTCGACCACGCGCCGCACGCTGCGCGACACGGCGCTGCGGCACTGGAAGATCGTCGAGGCCGTGCAGTCGGGTCAGGCGGCCGAACTCGAACGGGTGTTGTTCCATCATGTCTCCAGCGTCATCGGCGACGCCGACAGCGCCAAGGGTGAACCCGAGCTGCGCATGTCGCCCCCCATGGCGGCGATCTTCCAGCGCCTGCAGAAGGAAGATGGCCATCTGCCGAACCCGATGCAGATTCCGCTGGCCCAGGCGCGGCTCAATTTCAACGCCGGCACCGTGCGCTGGAACCACATCGATGAAAACGCCTTCGCCATCGCAGACTTCCGCATTCCCAGCGCGGGCGGCTACCAGATGCCGGCGCTGCGCATCACGCCCAAAGTCGGCGCACGCCCCGGCACTCTGCTCTACCTGCACGGCGGAGGCTGGGTCTTCGGTTCCGTCCAGACCCACCGGGGCGCCATGGCGCGGCTGGCCGAACTGAGTGGCCTGACCGTGGTCGGCATCGACTACCGGCTCGCACCCGATGCACCTTTCCCCGCCGGCCTGAACGACGCTGTGTGGGCCTGGCATTGGCTGCGCGCCGAGCAGGCCACACGTGGGCTCACCGCACCGTGGTTCGTCGCGGGTGATTCGTCGGGCGCCAACATCGCCTTGTCGATGATGCTCGACCTGCGCCACGCGGGCGAGTCCTTGCCCGATGCCGCACTGCTGTTCTACGGCGTGTTCGCGGCCAACCACCAGACCGAATCCCACCTGCGCTGCGGCCAGGGCCAGTTCGGCCTGTCCACCGAGAAGATGGCCTGGTACCGCGCGCACTATCTCAGCGGCGCGCGGCGCGACCCGGCCGATCCCCGCGTCTCGCCGTTGCTCGCCACGCTCGAAGGCCTGCCGCCGGTCTTCATGAATGCGGCCGGGCTCGACCCGCTGCGCGACGACAGCCTGCTGCTGGCGCAGCGCCTGGCGCAGGCCAACGTGCCGTGCCAGCTCAAGGTCGTCGAAGGTGTGGTGCACGGCTTCATGCAGATGAGCAGCGAGTTGCCTGAAGCCATGACCGCGTTCAAGGATGCCGCCGCGTTCACCCGGTCCTGGTGATCACTTTTCCGCGTTTCAAATAACTCCAGGAGACAAACCATGCAGATCCACCGCCGCCCGCTTTTGAGTGTTGTTGCCGCCGCCGTCGGGGCCCTGGCTTTCGCCATGCCCGCCTCGGCGCAGCAGCAGACCGTGAACTTCTGGTACCACGTCGACAACGCGGAGAACACCAAACTCATGGACGAGCTGGTGAAGAGCTTCGAGGCCAAGAACCCGACGATCAAGATCAAGGCCGAGAACATTCCCTGGAACAACTATTTCGACAAGTTGTTCATCTCCATCGCCGGTGGCCAGGCGCCCGACGTGGCGGTGACGCGCCTGGCCCTGCAGCCGCAGCTGCTGGAGATGAATGCCATCGAGCCCATCACCAAACAGCTCGCCACCTGGCCCGCCAAGGCTGATCTTGCGCCCAACCTGCTCGACATCAACAAGGCGGCCGACGGCGAGTACTACTACATGCCGCTGCAGTACGTGGCGATCTACCTCTACTACCGCGCCGACCTGTTCGCCAAGGTCAACTTGAAACCGCCGACCACGTGTGAAGAGTTCCTCGACGCGGCCAAAAAGCTCACGCTGCCGGCCAGCGCCAATGGCGGCACCGAGCTGTACGGCTTCGGCATGCGCGGCAGCAAGGGCGGGCACGACAACTGGGGCCCGTTCGTGTTGTCGCAGGCCGAGCTCAAGCCGGGCGCGATCACCTCGCCCAAAGCGGTGGCGGCCAACCAGTGGTACATCGACTTGTTGCGCAAACACAAGGTGGCGCCGCCTTCCGCGCCGAACGATGGCTTCAACGAAATCATCAGTGCCTTCAAGTCCGGCCGCACCGCGATGATCTTCCACCACATCGGCTCGGCCAAGGCCATGGCCGACGCACTCGGCGACAAGGTCTCGGCCGTGCCCGTGCCTTCTTGCGGCGGCGGGCGTTGGACCTATTTCGGCGACGAGTCCACCACCATGTTCAAGACCTCGAAGGTGAAAGAGGCCTCGTGGAAGTGGATGAGTTTCCTCAGCGAGGGCGACAACAACCTCAAGTTCAACGAAGCCACCGGCCAGCTCACCGTCACCAGGAGCGGCTCGGCCAAGGTGCCGCAGCCCGCGCGTTTCGTGAAGGCCACGATGGATTCGCTGGCCTTCGCCAAGCCGCTGCCGCTGGTGCCGCAAACCGCCGACTTCGTCTCCAGCGTCTGGCCCACGACCATGCAGCGTGCGCTCAACGGCGAGATCACCTCGGCGCAGATGATGGGCGAGATCGACAAACACTTCAGCAGCAAGTGACCGCGTAATGGGAAAACCACGCACCAGCATCCTGCCCTACGTGCTGCTGTCGCCCGCGGTGCTGGCCACGGTGATCGTGGTGTTCTATCCGATGGTGCAGGCTGTCATCACCAGCCTGTACAACAACATCCTGTGGAAGCCGCGCGGGGTGAAGTTCATCGGGCTGGACAACTACATCGCCATCTGGCACGACCCGATTTTCTGGGCTTCGCTGGGCCGCACCGCAATCTGGATCGGCCTCACCGTGCCGCTGCAATTGCTGCTCGGCCTGGTGACGGCGCTGCTGCTGAACCAGGGCTTTCGCTGGCGCGGCCTGGCGCGCAGCCTGATACTCATCCCCTGGGCGCTGCCGAGTGTGGTCATCGGCCTGATGTGGTCATGGATCTACAACCCGCAGGTCGGCCTGCTCAATGACCTGATGCTGCGCCTGGGCCTGCTGCAGTCGGCGGTGCCGTGGCTGGCCAACCCCGACACCTCGCTCTACGCCATCATCGCCGCGCTGGTGTGGCAGGGCTTTCCGTTCTTCGCCATCATGATCCTGGCCGGGCTGCAGACCATTCCGCACAGCCTGTATGAAGCCGCCGACATCGACGGCGCGAGCGACTGGCAGCAGTTCTGGCATATCACCCTGCCGGCGCTGAAGGCGGTGCTGGTAACGGCGGTGATGCTGCGCATCATCTGGGTCGCCAACTCGATCGACGTGATCTATGTGATGACCGGTGGCGGCCCGGGTTATGCCACACACACGCTGCCGCTGTATGCCTTGAAGCGCACCTACGCGAGCATGGATTTCGGCTACGGCTCGGCGCTGGCGGTGAGTTTTTCGCTGCTGCTGCTCGGTGCGATCTACGTCTACCTGCGCCGGGCAGGGAAGGGGATCGAATGAGCGTTCAGAAGTACAACCCCGTGCGGCGCCTGTTCACCTTGCACCTGCCGATGCTGGCCATCGTGCTGTTCGCGCTCGGCCCCTACCTGTGGATGTTGATCACTTCGCTGAAGCCCGAGTCCACGCTGTTTTCTCCAGACCGCACGCTGCTGCCGGCGGTGGTCACGCTCGAGAACTACATCCGCCTGTTCCAGAAGACCACCTTCCTGAGCAACCTGGGCCACAGCCTTGTTGTCTCTATCGGCACGATGCTGCTCGGCCTGTCGGTCAGCATCACCGCGGCCTATGCGTTCTCGCGTTTTAGGTTTCCGGGCCGGCGCGTGCTGATGCTGCAGTTCCTGCTGGTCAACATGTTCCCCATCGTGCTGCTGATCATCCCGCTGTTCATCATCATGAAGAGCCTGGGCCTGCTCGATACACACCTCGGCCTGATCCTGGCGCATTCGACCTTTTCCATTCCGTTCGCGACCTGGATGATGATCAGCTACTTCGACGCCATTCCGCGCAGCCTCGACGAGGCGGCGATGGTCGACGGCTGCACCCCCATCGGCGCCATGGTGCGGGTGGTGCTGCCGCTCACGGTGCCCGGCATCATCGCCACCGGCATCTACATCTTCATCACCTCGTGGAACGAATACCTGTACGCGTCCATCCTGGCCGGGCAGAAGGTGCGCACGCTCACCGTCGCCATCCAGACGCTGGTGGGTGAATACGAAATTGCCTGGGGCCTCCTGACCTCCGGTGGTGTGATGGGGGCGCTGCCCGTCACGCTGCTGTTCATGCTGATTCAAAAGCGTTTGGTTGCCGGCATGACGCAAGGTGCCGTCAAAGGCTGATTCCCTCTTCAACAGGAGACACATCCCATGAATCCCATCGGCATCATCTCGATGCAATACAACCGCCCGTTCGTCGCGGCCGACTTCGCACAGTTCGACCGCTGGAAGTCAGCCGGTTATGACTTCGCCGAGCTGCTCGTGCCCGAACCGGGCGAGCTCGACCTGGCCGCCACGCGGCGTGCGCTGGCCGATGCCGGCCTGGGCGTGGTGCTGGCCGCGCGCGTCAACCTCGACCGCAATCTCACCAGCGACGACGCGGCCAAGCGCCAGGCTGGGCAGGACTACCTGCGTTACTGTGCCGAGACCGCACAGGCGCTGGGCGCGTCGGTCGTCGGCGGGCCGCTGTATGGCAACCCGCTGGTGTTCGCCGGCCGTGCGCCGCATGTCGTTTCCGAGTCGCTGCGGCAGTCCCGCGTCGACTGGACCGTCGAGGGCTTGAAAATCGGCGCTGAAGCTGCGGCCCAATGCGGCATCAAGTTCGGTGTCGAACCCTTGAACCGTTTCGAGACCGACGTGCTCAACACCACGCGCCAGGGTGTGGCGCTGATGGCGCTGGTGCAGCACAAGAGCGTCGGCCTGGTGCTCGACACCTTCCACATGAACATGGAAGACGACGACATCTGCACTGCGCTGCGCGAGGGCGCGGCCCACATGGTCCACTTCCAGGCCAACGAGAACCACCGCGGCTACCTCGGCACCGGCCACATCGACTGGAACCCGGTGGTGCGCACGCTGGCCGAGATCGGCTACACCGGCACCATCTCGCTCGAACCCTTCCGCCGCCGCGACGAACGCATCGGCATCCCGTTCGCGCAATGGAAGCCGCCTGCGAAGGACGAGCAGGAGGAATTGAGCGCCGCCTGCGGTTTCCTGAAGAACCTGATCACGCTGAATGGAGGCCGGAAATGACGTACCGAGTGGGTTGGATCGGCTGCGGCCGGCACGCCGAGCAGATGCTGCTGCCGCAGCTCGCGCGGCACGATGTGGAACTGGTCGCGGTATGCGACCTGAACGCCGAGACGGCCCAGAAGATCGGCCAGCGCTACGGCGTGGGCCACATCGGCACCGACTTCCGCGCGTTGCTCGATGTTCCGGGGCTCGACGTGGTCGGCATGGCCGTCGGCCCCACGCAGCACCGCGACATGTCGATTGCGGCACTCGAGCGCGGCTGCCATGTGTTCATGGAAAAGCCCTCGGGTGCGAACGTGGCCGATGCCCTCGCCATCCAGGCCGCGGCAACCCAGGCCGGCAAGACGGTGGGCATCGGCTTCATGAAGCGCTTCGCCACCGCCAACCGCATGGCCCACAACGTGGTGAAGAGCGGCACGTTTGGCCCGGTGGCGGGCTTCTTCGGTGAATACATGACGGCGCCCACCTATTTCAGCGGCAACGTCGACTACACCGGCTTCTACCTGCACCACTGCGTGCACTACATGGACCTGGTGCGTTACTTCGTGGCGCCGGTGGTCCACGTTACCGTGTTCCGCAACGAGATCGCGCCGGGCAAGCAACTGCTGCATGTGCATTTCGGCTTCGAGAATGGCGCCATCGGCACGGTGGTGATGGGCACCATCCAGTCGCGCGGCACGCCGATGGAGCGGCTGCAGATCATGGGTGACCACCAGCGTGTGGAAGTCAACGGCGTGATCGAGGTCACGCACTTCCGCAACCCGCCGTTCAAGGCCGACGACCTTGGCGCCACGCTGGCCGACGGCGTGGACAACCTCAGCTGGAAACCCAACTTCACCGCCGCGGCCAACGAGGATTTCAAGGGTTACAACGCCTTGTTCAAGGCCTTTTTCGCCGAGCTCAGCGGAGAGGCTACCGACTTGCCGACGATAGCCGACGGCGTCGAAGCCATGCGCGTGATGGCGGCCATGCTCGAAGGCATTTCACGTCCGGGGGCCTGTATCCCGGTCGTGCGTTAGGCCGGCCATGGCAGACGTGACATTGCGCCAGGTCCGCAAGGACTACGCCGGCGTGCAGATCATCCACGGCATCGACCTGCACATCCAGAGCGGCGAATTCGTCGTCTTCGTCGGCCCCTCGGGCTGCGGCAAGAGCACCTTGCTGCGCATGGTGGCCGGGCTGGAAACCATCTCGGATGGCGACATGTTTATCGGCGACGTGCGCGTGAACGAGCTCGCGCCACGCGACCGCGACATCGCCATGGTGTTCCAGGACTACGCGCTGTACCCGCACAAGACGGTGCGCGACAACATGGGCTTCGGCCTGAAGCTGCGCAAGTTCGCCAACGCCGAGGTGGAAAGCCGGGTCAACAGCGCGGCCGAGACGCTGCAGATCACCCACTTGCTCGATCGTTTCCCCAAGGCCTTGTCGGGCGGGCAGCGCCAGCGCGTGGCCATGGGCCGGGCCATCGTGCGCCAGCCCAAGGTGTTCCTGTTCGACGAACCCTTGTCCAACCTCGACGCGCTGCTGCGCAACCAGGTGCGTGCCGAAATCAAGAAGCTGCACCGCCGTGTGCGTGAAACCGTGATCTACGTGACCCATGACCAGGTCGAGGCCATGACGCTGGCCGATCGTATCGTGGTGCTGCAGGCCGGACGCATCGTGCAGGTCGGCACACCCGACGAAATCTACGGCCGGCCGCAGCACCGCTTCGTGGCTGGCTTTACCGGTTCGCCGCCGATGAACTTCCTGCCGGCCACACTCGCGTGGCAGGGCGAGGCCATCACGCTGCAGATCGGCAACGCGGCCGCGCTGGTGCTGCCGCCGGCACTCGCGCAGCGCTGGCGGGCGCATGTGGGGCAGGGCGTGGAGTTCGGCATCAGGCCCGAACACCTGAGTCTGTCGCAGCAACACAGCGACTGGCCGGTGATCGAGGCCGAGGTGGAACTGGTCGAACTGCTCGGCGCGGAAAACCTGCTCACGCTGAAGCTCGGCACCCACGAGCTCAAGGCCCGGCTTGCACCCGACGTGCGGCCGGCCGTGGGCACACGGCTGCCGATCGCGCTCGACCCTGCGCACTTCCACCTGTTCGACCAGAAGACCGGCAACGTGATCTAGCCATGTCGACACAGCGCCTGCATCCCGACACACTCGCGGCCTTGCCCGCCGACGTGGCGACACCGGGCTACGACCGCAGTGGCTTGCGCGGCGGCATCGTGCACCTTGGCGTGGGGGCGTTCCAGCGCGCGCACCTGGCCGTGGTGAACGAAGCCGCGCTGCACGCCAGTGGTGACATGGCCTGGGGCATCGTCGGTGTGTCGCTGCGCAGCCCCGACACCCGCGATGCGCTCGCGCCGCAAGCCGGCCTCTACACCGTGGCCACGCGCGAAGCCGATGCCCAGGGCGTGCCGCGCGAGAACCTGCAGGTGATCGGCAACCTGTTCGCGCTGCTGGTGGCACCGCTTGACCCGGCCGCGGTGCTGGCGCGCATCGCCCATGCCGACTGCCGCATCGTGAGCCTCACCGTCACCGAGAAGGGTTATTGCCATGACCCGGCCACGCTGGCGCTGCGCTGGGACGACGCCGACATCCAGCACGACCTGGTCCATGCCGAGGCCCCGCGCAGCGCCATCGGCATGCTGGTGCGCGGCCTGCAGTTGCGGCGGGTACGCGGCCTGGCGCCGATCACGTTGATGTCGCTCGACAACCTGCCGGCCAACGGCCACACCTTGCGCGGCCTGGTACTCGAATTCGCCGGGCGGGTCGATGCCGGTCTGCAGCAGTGGATCGCCGATGGCTGCAGCTTCCCAAATTCCATGGTCGACCGCATCGTGCCGCGCACCACCGATGCCGACCGCGAGGCCATCGGCGCGCGGCTCGGTGTGGCGGACGCCTGGCCGGTGCTCGGCGAGCCCTTCCTCGACTGGGCGGTGGAAGAGCGGTTCGCCGCTGGCCGACCCGACTGGACCGTGGGCGGCGCGCGTTTCGTGGCCAGCGCCGAGCCGTTCGAGAAGCTCAAGCTGCGCATGGTCAACGGCACCCATTCGGCGCTGGCCTATCTCGGAGCGATGGCCGGCTGGGCCACCGTGGACCGGGCCGTGGCCCAGCCCGCGCTGCACCACTACCTGCAGCGCCTGATGCGCGAAGAGATCGAGCCGACCCTGCCCGCGTTGCCGGGCGTCGACCTGACTGATTACCGTGCGCGGCTGCTGGCCCGGTACGCCAACCCAGCCTTGCAGCACCAGACGCGGCAGATCGCCATGGACGGCTCGCAAAAGCTGCCGCAGCGCCTGCTCGGCACCGTGCGTGACCGGCTGGCGCAGGGGCAGTCCATCGACTTGCTGGCGTTGGGTGTGGCGGCTTGGCTGCATTACCTGCGCGGCTCGGACGAGGCCGGCCACTCTTATGCCATCCAGGACCCGATGGCGCCGCAGCTGGCCGAAGCCCTGGCCCAGGCCGGACAGGCCGGCGACGCCGCCGGCAGGACGGCCTCTTTCATGCGCAGCGTGCCGGTGTTCGGCGACCTGGCCCAACATCCCGGCTTCGTGGCCGCGGTGGCCTGGCATTGGGAATCGCTGGTGCGGGGCGGTGTGCTGGTGACCTTGCAGCGCTTGTGACCTGCCGGCTACCCGGCCCGGCTGGTCGCGATCAAAAGGTCAGTACACCAGCCGTTCCGGCTTGATTTCCTGCAGGATCGTCGTCGCAATCTCTTCGATCGACTTGGTGGTGGTGCTGAGCCAGCGGATGCCGCTGCGGCGCATCATGGCCTCGGCCTCGCTCACTTCCTGGCGGCAGTTTTCGATGGACGCGTATTTGGAGTTCGGCCGGCGTTCGTTGCGGATTTCGCTGAGCCGGTCGGGATGGATGCTCAGGCCGAAGATCTTCTTCTGGTGCGGCGCCAGGGCCGGGGGCAACTGGCGGCGTTCGAAGTCTTCGGGGATCAGCGGGTAGTTCGAAGCCTTCAGGCCGTATTGCATCGCCAGGTACAGCGAAGTCGGCGTCTTGCCGCTGCGGCTCACGCCGACCAGGATCACGTCGGACTGTTCCAGGTCGCGGTTCGACTGGCCGTCGTCATGCTCCAGCGAAAAGTTGATGGCTTCGATGCGGTCGTTGTAGGCCTTGCTCTTGCTCACGTCGCTGAAGCGGCCCACGCGGTGGTTCGACTTGATGCGCAGCTCTTTTTCCAGCGGGTGCACGAAGGTGCCGAACATGTCGAGCAGCATGCCCTTGCAGCCGTCGGTGATCACTTTCAGGATTTCCATGTCGACCAGGGTGGTGAAGACGATGGGTTTCCTGCCTTCGAGCTCGGCCGTGTGGTTGATCTGCCGCACCGCCTGGTGGGCCTTGTCGGCGGTGTCGATGAAGGGCAGGCGCACGTGGCGCGACTTCATCTCGAACTGCGCGAGGATGGCGTTACCAAAGGTTTCGGCGGTGATGCCGGTGCCATCGGAGATGAAGAAGACGGTGCGGGTGGGCAGGTTGGGTTCGGACATGGTGAAGCCGCATTCTGCAGGAATTCGGCCTAAACTGGCGCTCCGGTACCGCTGGCTGGCGGCCGATGTCGCGACCACCCTACAATCGCATCACGAGCATTGAGCCTCACCCTACCTGATTTCATGTCCTGCCCCAACCTACACCAACAACAGCAAAGATGCGCGGCAGGCATCGGCGACGCCCTGGGCTCAAGGCCCACAGCGCGGCGCGCAGACCCGGTTTTTACTTTTGGAGTCTTCCCATGTCTGCACTATTCAGCCCGACCGCCCTGGTCGTACCGTTTGAAAACCTGAGAATGACCGACGTCGAGTCGGTTGGCGGCAAAAACGCCAGTCTCGGCGAGATGATCTCCCAGCTGCCCACCGGTGTGCGGGTGCCCACGGGCTTCGCCACCACGGCGCATGCCTTCCGCGCCTTCCTGGCCCATGACGGCCTGGCCGAAAAAATCAGTGCACGCCTGGCCAAGCTCGACATCGAGGACGTGCGCGCCCTGGCTGTCGCTGGCGACGAAATTCGCGGCATGGTCGAGGCCCAGCCGTTCCCGGCCGACCTCGAGGCCGCCATCACCAAGGCTTTTGCCGAACTCAGCGCGGGCAATCCCGAAGCCTCGTTCGCCGTGCGCTCCTCGGCCACGGCCGAAGACCTGCCCGACGCCTCGTTCGCCGGCCAGCAGGAAACCTTCCTGAACGTGGTGGGCATCCAGGACGTGCTGCACAAGATGAAAGAGGTGTTCGCCTCGCTCTACAACGACCGCGCCATCAGCTACCGCGTGCACAAGGGTTTCGCGCACGACGTGGTCGCGCTTTCGGCCGGCGTGCAGCGCATGGTGCGTTCCGACCTCGGCGCCGCCGGCGTGATGTTCACCATGGACACCGAATCCGGCTTCGACCAGGTGGTGTTCATCACCTCCAGCTACGGCCTGGGCGAAACCGTGGTGCAAGGCGCGGTCAACCCCGACGAGTTCTATGTGCACAAGCCCATGCTCAAGGCCGGCAAGCGCGCCGTGATCCGCCGCAACCTCGGCTCGAAGATGATCCAGATGGAATTCGCCAGCGCCGCCGAAAAGGCCGCCACCGGCAAGCTGGTGAAGACCACCGACGTGCCGACCGAGCAGCGCAACCGTTATTCGCTGACCGACAGTGACGTCGAGCAACTGGCCCACTACGCGCTGGTGATCGAGGAGCACTATGGCCGTGCGATGGACATCGAATGGGGCAAGGACGGCACCGACGGCCTCTTGTACATCCTGCAGGCCCGGCCGGAGACGGTGAAGAGCCAGCAGCACGGCAAGGCCGAACTGCGCTACAAGCTCAAGGGCAAGAGCAGCGTGCTGGCCGAAGGCCGTGCCATCGGCCAGAAGATCGGCACCGGCCCGGTGCGCCTGGTGCACAACATCAGCCAGATGGACGAAGTGCAGCCCGGCGACGTGCTGGTCACCGACATGACCGACCCCAACTGGGAACCGGTGATGAAACGTGCCTCGGCCATCGTCACCAACCGTGGCGGACGCACCTGCCACGCGGCCATCATCGCGCGTGAACTCGGCATTCCCGCCGTGGTCGGCTGCGGCGACGCGACCGAAAAGCTCAAGACTGGCACCCTGGTCACCGTGAGTTGCTCCGAAGGCGACACCGGCTACATCTACGACGGCCTGCTCGAGACCGAAGTCACCGAGGTGCAGCGCGGCACCATGCCCAAGATCAAGACCAAGATCATGATGAACGTGGGCAACCCACAGCTCGCCTTCGACTTCTGCCAGCTGCCCAACGAAGGCGTGGGCCTGGCCCGGCTGGAGTTCATCATCAACAACAACATCGGCGTGCACCCCAAGGCCATCCTCGACTACCCGAGCGTCGATGCCGACCTGAAGAAGGCGGTCGAATCCGTGGCCCGCGGCCATGCCTCGCCGCGCGCGTTCTACGTCGACAAGGTCGCCGAAGGTGTGGCCACCATTGCCGCGGCCTTCTGGCCCAAGCCGGTGATCGTGCGCATGTCCGACTTCAAGTCGAACGAATACCGCAAGCTGATCGGCGGCTCGCGCTATGAGCCCGAAGAAGAAAACCCGATGCTGGGCTTCCGTGGCGCGGCGCGCTACATCAGCGCCGAGTTCGGTGAAGCCTTCGCCATGGAATGCGCCGCGCTCAAGCGTGTGCGTGACGAGATGGGCCTGACCAATGTGCAGGTGATGGTGCCCTTCGTGCGCACGCTCGGCCAGGCCGAGAAGGTGACGAACCTGCTGGCCCAGCACGGCCTGAAGCGCGGCCAGGACGACCTCAAGATCATCATGATGTGCGAGGTGCCGAGCAACGCCATCCTGGCCGACGAGTTCCTGGAATTCTTCGACGGCTTCTCGATCGGTTCGAACGACCTGACCCAGCTCACCCTGGGTTTGGACCGCGATTCCGGCCTCGAACTGCTGGCGGCCGATTTCGACGAACGCGACCCGGCCGTCAAGGCCATGCTGAGCCGCGCCATCAAGGCCTGCAAGGACAAGGGCAAATACGTCGGCATCTGCGGCCAGGGCCCGAGCGACCACCCCGACTTCGCACAGTGGCTGGCCGACCAGGGTATCGAGTCGATCTCGCTGAACCCTGACAGCGTGGTCGCCACCTGGCAGCAGCTCGCCGGCAGCTAAGCCGGATCGACGTTGCTGGAGCGCAGAGTCAAAGCCCCAGCGCGTCTTCCAGCGGCCGGCACTTGATGGCGCCGACCGCTTCCCGGATCTTCGGCACCAGCTCCACCAGTTGCTGGTAGCCCGAAGCCGACTCCACCGCCAGATTCAGCCTGAAGCCGCGCAGGCCCATCCCCGCCGTGAGCTGGGTGGCGATGGGATAGGCGCGCATGTAGAGATCTTGCGGGGACATCTGCTGCGCTGATGCTGGTGTTTCCGTGCCGGTGGATGCCGGTGTGGACGCGGGTGCCGCTACCGGGGCGGCCTCGGGCGCCACGTCTTCGGTCTCGCCGATGAATCCCAGCGCGAGCAACTGCGCGATGTCCGGCTCGCCGATGCCCAGGCCGGCAGTCGCGCGCAGCACATCCTGCATCGTCCGTTTACCGTCGATGAGAATGAACGCGGCGCGCAGCCGGGTCGAAAGCGCGGCGTCGCGCTCCTTGAATGCGCGCTGGCCCAGCTCGGTTTTCATGTACTTCATGCAACAGCCTCCGGGAGGCATGCTACTACGGCGCCGGTGCCGGCATCCATTCGGAGGTCTGCGTGCCTGTGCAACTGGCGCTGGGTAAACACGGGATGGCGTTCGCTTCCGGCTGGGCTAGGATGCCGACGCGCCATCAACGCTTCCCTCGGCTCCAACCCTCTCGCGTCCATGCCCGTCATGCCTGCCACCCTGGTGGCGCCAAGTTCCACCCTGCGCACGACTCTGCTCGTGGTCTGGGCGGTGCTGTCTTTCGGCGGGGTGTTTTTTGCGCGGGACATGACGCTGGTCGTGGCCGGCTGGCCGCTGAACTACTGGTTTTGCGCCCAGGGTGTGGTGCTGTGTTACATCGCCATCGTGGCGCTGTACGCGTGGCGGCGGCGCTCGGACGGCGCGCGGGTGCCGTCCGGTATGGCCGAGGCGGCGGCGGAGCGCCGGCAGTTGCGCCGGCTGCACCGCAATTTCGGCCTGTACGTGGCCGGCCTGCTGGTGTTCCTGGTGCTGATGGGGGTGGCCGAGCACTACGGCCTGTCGCGCTACTGGATCGGCGGCATCTTCCTGTTCGTCACGCTGGCGCTGTATGCCAGCATCGGCGTTTACTGCCGCACCTCGGACGCGGCCGAATACTACGTGGCCGGGCGCCGCATCCCGCCGATCTACAACGGCATGGCCACCGCCGCCGACTGGATGAGCGCGGCCTCGTTCATCAGCCTGGCCGGCGGGCTGTACCTGCAGGGCTTTTCGGGCTCGGAGACGCAGGCCGGCGGGCTGGCCTACATCATGGGTTGGACCGGTGGCTTTTGCCTGGTGGCGCTGCTGATCGCGCCGCAGTTGCGCCGGCTCAATCTCTACACCGTGCCCGACTTCTTCGGCGTGCGCTACGGCGGCCGCTGGCCGCGCTGGATCGCCGCTGGCGCCGCCATCCTGTGTTCGTTCACCTACGTGGTGGCGCAGATCTACGGCGTTGGCCTGATCGCGTCGCGGCTGACCGGCGTGCAGTTCGAGATCGGCATCCTGATGGGCCTGGGCGGGGTGCTGGTGTGTTCGTTCCTCGGTGGCATGCGCGCCGTGACCTGGACCCAGGTGGCGCAGTGCGTGATCCTGATCCTGGCCTTTGTGATTCCGGTGTCCTGGCTGGCCTACAAACAACTCGGCAACCCGCTGGCGCCGCTGGTCTACGGCCAGCAGTTGGAGAAGATCACGCTGCTGGAAAAACAGCTCGCGGCCTCGCCTGGGGAAAAAGCGGTGGTGGCCGAATACGGTCGGCGCGCCGACCTCTACCAGCAGATGCTGAAAGACGTGGGCGGCACGCTGGCGCGCGAGCGCGCCGCGGCCCAGGCCCGGATTCGCCAGCTCAAGGACGAGCGGGCCGATGCGCTGGTGGTGCAGCGCGCCGGCCGCGAGTTGGCCGCGCTGCCGCGCGACGTCGAGTCCGCGCGCGAATTGTGGACCCGCGCCATGCAGGAAAACCGCGACCGCTCGCGGCCGCTGGCCGGCATGTCGCCGCATGCGCGGGCCTTTGCCGGCGACCCGGACGGCACGCCGCGCGAACGCGAGATGTTCCAGAGTTCGCGGCTGAATTTCCTGGCGCTGATGTTCTGCCTGATGGTGGGTACGGCCAGCCTGCCGCACCTGCTGACCCGCTACTACACCACGCCGTCGGTGGCCGAGGCGCGCACCTCGGTGGCGTGGTCGCTGTTTTTCATCGCCTTGCTGTACCTGGCCGCGCCGGCGCTGGCGGTGCTGGTGAAATACGAGGTGATGAGCAATCTGGTGGGGCAGAGCTTCGACGCGCTGCCCAAGTGGATCGCCCAATGGGCGCAGGTCGATCCGGCGCTGCTGTCGGTTGCCGACGTGAATGGCGACCGCATCCTGCAGTTTTCCGAGATCAAGCTCGAGGCCGACATCATCATGCTGGCCATGCCCGAGCTCGGCGGCCTGCCGTACGTGGTGTCGGGCCTGGTGGCGGCTGGCGGGCTGGCCGCGGCCCTGTCCACCGCCGACGGCCTGCTTTTGACCATGGGCAATGCGCTGGCCTACGATCTTTATTTCCGCGGCACCAAGGACCACGGCGGCGCCATGCTGCGCGTGATGTTGTCCAAGTTCGCGCTGCTGCTGGTGGCGCTGGCCGCAGCCTACGTGGCGGCGCAGAAGCCGGCCGACATCCTGATGCTGGTATCGGCCTCGTTTTCACTGGCGGCGTCGGCGTTTTTCCCGGCGATGGTGCTAGGTATTTTCTGGGCGCGTACCACACGGGTTGCGGCCATTGCCGGCATGTTGACGGGGCTGGGCATCACCGTGAGTTATATGCTGGTCAATGCCGCCGGCGTGCGCGCCTTCTTCGGATGGCAGGGCTCGGGGCTGTGGTTTGGCATCCAGCCGGTGTCGGCCGGGGTCTTTGGCGTTGCCGCCGGTGCGCTGGTGGTCTGGGGCCTGAGTCTTCTGGGGCGGCCGCAAGAGGCCAGAAAACCGGAAATTGCCGAAACACCAATTGCAGGGTTATAATAATCGGCTTTGCCTTGCCACACCGCCAGCTTGACGCAGCGGGTGGCTATAACCTCAAGGAGTGTGTATGCGTCATTACGAAATCATTTTGATGATCCATCCGGATCAGAGCGAACAAGTTCCAGCCATGCTGGAGCGCTACAAGGGCATGATCACCGCCGGCGGCGGCAAGATCCACCGCGTGGAAGACTGGGGTCGCCGTCAACTGGTGTACCAGATCAACAAGCTGGCCAAGGCCCACTACCTGTGCGTCAACATCGAAGCCGACCAGGCCGTCATGGCTGAACTCGAACACGCGTTCAAGTTCAACGACGCCGTGCTGCGCCACCTGACCGTGGTGATGAAGAAGGCCGAAACCGGTCCTTCGTCGATGATGAAGACGGTCGAGCGCGAAGAAGCGCGCAAGACCCAGCAAGCCGAGTACGCCGCCCATTAAGGCAGCCCACTAAGTAGCGATATCGGAATAGCGACGGATCGTTTCAGACCATCCCGCCAGGAGTGAACCAAGTTGTATTGACGGCCTGTATCGCCGAGGTGAAAACCCTGCGCTACACGCCCGCCGGCATCCCGGCCCTGGACCTGCTGCTCGAACACGCGTCGAGCCTGGAACAGGCGGGGCAAACCCGGCAGATCAAGGCAACGGTCAAGGCCACAGCGTTCGGCGCGGTGGCCGAGAGGCTCCGGCAGCAGACGTTGGGAAGCAACTGGTTATTTACCGGTTTCCTGGCGACGCCAAGGGTCGGCAAGAACGTCGTATTTCATATTCAAGAGTTTCAACCAGATTAATCAGGAGTCCATCATGGCCGGACCAAAACGTTTCAATAACAAAGACAAGCGCCCGAAGCGCAACACCCAGTCCCTGCTGTTCAAGCGCAAGCGCTTCTGCCGCTTCACCGTGACCGGTGTCGAGCAGATCGACTACAAGGACATCGACACGCTGCGCGACTTCATCGCCGAAAACGGCAAGATCATCCCCGCACGCCTGACCGGCACGCGCGCGATCTTCCAGCGCCAGCTCAACACCGCCATCAAGCGTGCGCGTTTCCTCGCCATGCTGCCGTACAGCGACCAGCACCGCATCTAAGGAAGCACGACCATGCAAATCATTCTGCTCGACAAGGTTGTGAACCTTGGCAACCTCGGCGAAATCGTCAAAGTCAAAGACGGCTATGCCCGTAATTTCCTGATCCCGACGGGTCGCGCACGCCGTGCCACCGAAAAGGCCAAGCAAGAGTTCGAAGCCAAACGCGCCGAACTCGAAAAGGCCGCCGCGGCCAAGCTGGCCGAGTCGCAAGCCCTGGGCGAAAAGCTCGGCGGCACGACCGTCAAGCTGACGCAAAAGGCTGGTGTGGACGGTCGCCTGTTCGGCTCCGTCACCAACGCCGACATCGCTGAAGAACTGACCAAGCAAGGCTACAAAGTGGTCAAGGCGCAGGTTCGTTTGCCTAACGGCCCGATCAAGGTCGTCGGCGACAGCGCCGTCAGCGTGGCACTGCACACCGACGTGGTTGTCGAGATCACCGTCTCCGTCTACGGCGAAACCGCTTAAGTAGGCATACCCCCAGGTTGGCTCACTGCGTGTAGCCGCCCACCCCCTTGCAGGGGGCGAACCCGACGGTCCGGCAGAGCCGGTCCCGTGGGTTCTCTGGTGCGGTCCGCGAATGTGCGCAGTGGATGAGTGAAAAGGCCGTCGGGACACTAGCCCTGGCGGCTTTTTCTTTTGCGGCGGCCGGTTTTTGAAGTTGTCCCGGGTTATACCGGGTTACCCAGTTTCTATCCACGTGTTTTGCACAGGTTTTCCTATCGACCCGGAAGGGCCTGACGCGTAGCATCGCTCTTCTATCTGCCTTCGCGCGGAACCCCCAGGAACACCCCACCCATGTCCGCTGTTTTCCCCGATCTGGAAGAGTCTTACATCCCGGACCGGCAGATCGCGCAATTGCGCATCCCCCCGCATTCCATCGAAGCCGAGTCCAGCGTGCTCGGCGGGCTGCTGCTCGACAACAATGCCTGGGACCGCGTCGGCGACCTGCTCAAGGACAACGATTTCTACCGCCATGAGCACCAGTTGATCTTCGTCGCGATGCGCGATTTGATCAATGCCAGCAAGCCGGCCGATGTGATCACCGTGTTCGAGCGGCTGCAGAGCATCGGCAAGTCCGAGGAAATCGGCGGCCTGGCCTACCTGAATTCGCTCGCGCAATACGTGCCGAGCGCGAGCAACATCCGCCGCTACGCCGAAATCGTGCGCGAGCGCGGCATCTTGCGCAAGCTGGTCACGGCCAGCGACGAGATCGCCACCAACGCCTTCAACACCCAGGGCCGGCCGGTCGACAAGATCCTCGACGAGGCCGAGCAGAAGATCTTCAACATCGGCGAAGAGGGCGCGCGCAACAAGCAGGGCTTCCAGTCGATGGACACCCTGGTGGTGGACCTGCTCGACCGCGTGCAGGAAATGGCCGACAACGCCAACGACGTCACCGGTGTGCCCACCGGCTTCTACGACCTGGACCGCATGACCTCGGGCCTGCAGCCCGGCGACATGGTGGTGCTGGCGGCGCGGCCGTCCATGGGCAAGACCGCGTTCGCGGTGAACATCGCCGAACACGTGGCGCTCAACGAAGGCCTGCCGGTCGCGATCTTTTCCATGGAAATGGGCGCAGCCCAGCTCGCGGTGCGTATCGTGGGCTCGATCGGCCGCGTCGACCAGGGCCATCTGCGCACCGGCAAGCTCACCGACGACGAATGGCCGCGGCTCACCGAGGCGATCGAGAAGCTGCGCACCATCTCGCTGCACATCGACGAAACCCCGGGCCTGACGCCCAGCGAACTGCGCGCCAACTCGCGTCGCCTGGCACGCCAGTGCGGCAAGCTCGGCCTGATCGTGGTCGACTATTTGCAGCTGATGAGCGGCTCTTCGTCCTCTGGAGGCGGCGACAACCGTGCCACCGAGCTCGGTGAAATCTCGCGGGGCCTGAAGATGCTGGCCAAGGAACTGCAATGCCCGGTGATCGCGCTGTCGCAGCTCAACCGCAGCGTGGAGCAGCGCCCCGACAAACGCCCGATGATGAGTGACTTGCGCGAATCCGGTGCCATCGAGCAGGATGCCGACATCATCATGTTCATCTACCGCGACGAGTACTACACCAAGGACGCCTGCAAGGAGCCGGGTGTGGCCGAGGTCATCATCGCCAAGCAGCGGAACGGCCCGACCGGCACGGTGAAGCTGGCCTTCCTGCGCAACATCACGAAGTTCGAAAACCTGGCCAGCGATTACAGCTCTGGGGGTTACTAGGAACACCCCCAGGTTGCGCACTGCGTGTCGCGCCCACCCCCTTGCAGGGGGCGATACCTGCGGCCCGGCAAAGCCGTTTCCGCGGTATCCCTGGAATAAGGCAGGTTCGGCTTTTATCGCCGTTCGTGCTGAGCTTGTCGAAGCATGCGACCCGACTGTCCTGAGCTTGTCGAAGGGCCCGCCGGGGAGAGGGTGAGGGTGAGGGGCGGCGGCGTCAATTTTCTCCAACTACATCTCGTATGAACCACTCTGAAATCGACAGCGCCTCGCGCAGATTGCAAGCTCACTTCGGCCCATTTTTGCGCCGCACGCCTTTGTGGAAGCTGCCCGGTGCCGCGTTCGGTATCGACTGTGCCGAGGTCTGGCTCAAGCTCGAACACTTGCAGGTTGGCGGCAGTTTCAAGGCGCGGGGCATGTTGAACCGCTTGCTGGCGCAGCCGATTCCCGAGAGCGGTGTGATCGTCGCCTCGGGCGGCAACGCCGGCATCGCCACCGCCGCTGCCGCGCGGGCGCTGGGGGTGCGCTGCGAGGTGTATGTACCCAGCGTTTCACCAGAAGCCAAGCGTGCGCGGTTGCGTGACCTGGGGGCCGAGGTGGTGGTGGGCGGTGAGGCTTATGCCGAGGCCTTCGAGGCCTGCATGGCGCGCCAGTTGGCCACCAGGGCGCTGCTGACCCATGCCTACGACCAGCCCGAGGTGCTGGCCGGCGCGGGCACCCTGGCGCAGGAGATCGAGACCGAAGGCGGCCTGCCGGACAGTGTGCTGGTCAGCGTCGGCGGTGGTGGCTTGATCGGTGGCATCGCGGCCTGGTTCGAGCAGCGCGCACGTGTGGTGGCCCTGGAGCCCGTGCGTTGCCCGACCTTGTTCGAGGCCCGCGCCGCCGGCCATCCGGTGGACGTGGCGGTGGCCGGCATCGCCGCCGATTCGCTCGGCGCCAAACGCATCGGTGCGCTGTCGTGGGACGTGACGCAGCGCCACGTGCGCGACGCCTTGCTGCTCGACGACGAGGCCATCCGTGCTGCCCAGCGCTGGTTGTGGAAGGAAATGAAGCTGGCGGTGGAGCCGGCCGCGGCGCTCGGCCTGGCCGCCTTGCAGACCGGCGCGTACCGCCCGGCGCCGTCCGAGCGTGTCTGCCTCATCATCTGTGGCGCCAACATCGATCCCGCCAGCCTCGGCTGATGCCAGGCGCCGGCGGGGCAGGGCAGGCGGCCACTTAAAATGGCCGCATGTTAGACATTACCCACCTCCGAAAAGATCTCGCCTCGGTCGTCGACCGGCTGGAAGCACGCAAGAAGCCCCAGGCGTTCCTGAACGTGGATGCGTTTCGCGCGCTTGAGACCGAGCGCAAGACCATTCAGACCCGCACCGAGGAACTGCAGTCGCGGCGCAATACCCTGTCCAAGCAGATCGGCCAGTTGAAGGCCAAGGGTGAGAGCGTCGATGCAGTGATGGCCGAGGTGGGCGGGCTCAAGGCCGAGCTCGACACTTCCGCCACGCGGCTCGACCAGATCCAGGTCGAACTGCTGACCCTGCTGCAGGCCGTGCCCAACCTGCCGCATGCCAGCGTGCCGGTGGGCGCGGACGAACACGGCAATGTGGAAGTACGCCGCTGGAGCCCGGCCGAGCGTGCGCCGGGCAGCCAGGGCTTTGAAGTCAAGGACCATGTCGACCTGGGGGCGCCACTGGGGCTCGACTTCGAGATGGGCACCAAGCTCACCGGCTCGCGCTTCACCGTGATGAAAGGCCCGATCGCCCGGCTGCACCGCGCGCTCGCGCAGTTCATGCTCGACCTGCAGACCGTTGAGCACGGCTACACCGAGTGTTACGTGCCCTACATCGTCAACGCCGATTCGCTCAAAGGCACCGGGCAGTTACCGAAGTTCGAGGAAGACCTGTTCGCCGCCAAGAAGGGCGGCCAGGAAGGCGAAGCCGCACCCGACAGCACCGCGCTCTACCTGATCCCCACCAGCGAAGTGCCGCTCACGAACTTCGTGCGTGACGAGATCGTGGCCGAGGCCGAGCTGCCGATCCGCCTCACCGCCCACACGCCGTGCTTCCGCTCCGAAGCTGGCAGCGCCGGCCGCGACACGCGTGGACTGATCCGCCAGCACCAGTTCGACAAGGTGGAGATGGTGCAGATCGTGCACCCCGAAAAGAGCTACGAAGCGCTGGAGCAGATGACCGGCCACGCCGAAGCCGTGTTGCAAAAGCTCGGCCTGCCATACCGCGTGATGCTGCTGTGCACCGGCGACATGGGTTTCGGAGCGGCCAAGACCTATGACCTCGAAGTCTGGGTGCCCGCGCAGAACACCTACCGCGAGATCAGCTCGGTCTCCAACTGCGAGGCTTTTCAGGCCCGCCGCATGCAGGCCCGCTACAAGACCGCGCAGGGCAAGAACGAGCTGGTGCACACCCTCAACGGCTCCGGCCTGGCCGTGGGCCGCACGCTGGTGGCCGTGCTCGAGAACTATCAGAACGCCGACGGTACGGTCACCGTGCCCGAGGTGCTGCGCCCTTACCTGGGCGGATTGACACAATTGGGGTGAGCCTGCGGAAAACACCCACCGATGCCTGCTAGAATCGTGGGCGTTGCCTGAACACGAGACCACCGGTCAGGCAAGTCTTGAAGAGACGTATCGATTCAGGAAAGATGGCAGAGTGGTCGAATGCGCCGGACTCGAAATCCGGTATACGGTTATGCCGTATCTAGGGTTCGAATCCCTATCTTTCCGCCAACACTAGGCTCCAGATCACCTCATAGTGCATCAAAAAGCTCTTGAAAGCCCCGCCAGCCGGGGCTTTTTTGCGTCTGGACGAATCACATTGCGTTTTGACATTGCATGAGGTTTGGGGGCAAAGTAGGGGGAACGGATGAGCAAATTCCCCCACCTAACCCTGAAAGTCCCCCAAATGGCCCTCACCGATACCGCCTGCAAGAACGCCAAATGCCCGTCTGAGCGCATGCGGGAGCGCTTCGCTGACTCTGGCGGCCTTTATCTCGAAGTCGTGCCGTCGGGCGGGAAACACTGGCGATGGAAGTACCGTTTCGGCGGGAAGGAGAAGCGCTTGGCGATCGGGGCCTATCCTGCGGTAAGCCTGGCCCAGGCGCGGCGCGCCCGGGACGATGCCCGTGACCTGCTGCATGCTGGCAGCGACCCGGTGCAGACCAAGAAAGACCTGAAGTCGGCGAAGAGCGTGGCGCTGGGCACCACATTCGAGGCCGTGGCGCGCGCATGGTACGAACATTGGCGAGGGCCAAAATCGGAGCGGCATGCGGTGTACGTGCTGCGCCGACTCGAGGCCGACGTGTTCCCCGAACTGGGTAAACGCCCAGTCTCGGAAATCACCGCGCCTCAGCTCCTGGCCATGGCCAAGAAGATCGAGAGCCGCGGCGCGCTGGACATCGCAAAGCGCGCGCTGCAGACGTGCGGCCAGATCTTCCGGTATGCAGTGGCTCACGGAACCATCGACCGTAACCCGGCCGCCGACGTGAAGCCCGCCGATGCACTAAAGCCGCGGAAGAAAACGAACTACGCCCGGCTTGATGCGAAGGAATTGCCGGAGTTGCTGCGAAAGATTCGGGCCTACAAGGGCTCCCCGTACACCCGGATCGCCATGGAGCTGATCGCCCTCACGTTCGTGCGCACGAGCGAACTCATCGAGGCCCCATGGAGCGAGTTCGATCTGGATGCTGCCGAATGGCGCATTCCTGCTGTGCGGATGAAGATGGGCAGCCCGCACATCGTTCCTCTGTCCCGCCAGGCGGTCGACCTGCTCCGCAGCCTGTACGAAATCCGCGGGTTGAGCGGCCTGCTGTTCCAAGGCGAGCGAGACCACGAAAAGCCCATGAGCAACAACACGATCCTGGGCGCGCTGAAGCGTATGGGGTATGCCGGCCGCATGACAGGGCATGGCTTCCGGGGTGTGGCCTCGACCATCCTTCACGAGCAGGGCTTTGACCACATGCACATCGAGTTGCAACTGGCCCACAGCGAGCGCGACGTCGTGAGTGCTGCGTACAACTTCGCCACCTACCTGCCGCAGCGCCGGAAGATGATGCAGGCCTATGCCGACCACCTCGATGCGCTGCGCCAGGGCGCCAAGATCATTCCGTTGAGGGCTGCCTGATGGCGCAATCCGAACTCGATCAGTTGCGCATGAGGGTGGACATGGTTGAAGCCCAAAGCGCGATGCTTGTCACTTTCACGCGAATGCTGGTCCATCTCCACATCGACACTTACCCCATGGACGAGCGTGATGCGGCCAGAGGTGTCTTTGAAAAAATGTTCGAGAAGGTCACCGCGCAGTTTCTTGCCAGTGACAACCCCGACGCAATGGTTACGGCAGTTGAGTTGCTGCGCACGGCAATGTTTGGCTGCCTCGGACGTGACCTCTGCGCAGTTCCGATCCGAAGGTTCTGATACTGCGCAGCGGAAGTGAGTAAGGTTTGTGCGTTTAGCAGTCAGCACCCCCACGCAAAGCGGCAGAAGCTCGGCAGTCTGCAATAGGAGGAGTGCAAAAAGTGGCGGGTGGTGACAACTTTACCGCCGGTTTCAACGGATGAGATCAAAGCGTCATTAAACGATGGTAATGTTCACGCCCAACCGTTGGTAACGTTATGCAACAATACTTCCCATCACTTGATGAGGGGAAGTCCTACATGGAATTTCGGAGTTTCACGGAACAATCCGTGCAGGCAACGCGAAAGCGTTGGTTGAAATTGGCCAAAGAAAACAATGGATTTGCCCCTGACATCGAGCAGGTGCTTAATTGGACGGAAGCTCATACGCGGATCGTGGAAAACGAGATCGCTTACGGGGTGTTCTCAGCTGGCTCGGATTCTGCTATCGGTATTTGTGAGCTTATTGTCACGCGAAAGAGTTCAAAGGTCGGTTGGGTCAAGTTCATACGGTTGCGTTTGGACCCGGAGATCGATGCGCAAATTTTCAACAATAAATCTGAGGGTGTGGTGTCTGCAGTAGAGGCATACATCGCGTGTGTTGTTGGTGTTTTAGGGGTAAAAGACGCGCATGACGCTTCTACCATCAAGGTCTACGGTCGAACTCAGGAACAGATGAAGTTTTTGACGGTACTATCGGCGTCCTTGCAAAAGCGAGAAATGCTCAAATTTACTTCTGAGATTGAAGGTCGTTGGTTGGTTCTTAACTGGGGTAAATCATGAAATCCGTACAAACCTCTCCGCAGAATGCTCTTGGCGAAGCCAGGATGTTCGAGCAGATGCATGTTGTCGACGCTGTGTACGAGGCCATTGAAGCCTATGGTCGTACCGAGTTCGCACGACATGTTGTGGAGCATACCGAAAAGGTTTCCGAGCAAATTTGATACTCGACGGTTTGTCGGATGGCCCGCTTTAGGCGGGCTTTTTTACGCCAAAAATCTGTGAAAATACACAGTATCGTAGCTAAAGATGAGCCGCGATCTCCGTGCTGGTTTTCCGGTGATAGCGCAGCAGTGGGGCGAATGAAGGCGGCGATGCTGGCGGGCGGAGGTTAAGCATGAGCGGACTGTTTCTCGAAGAGGCCGAAGTTGCGATTCTGATGGGCATCAAAATTGGCCGAGGAGGCCTGTCGCGGTCGCAGCGCCAGATCGCCGCTTTGCGCACCATGGGCATTCCCTTTCACGTCAACGCCGTTGGACGGCCGATCGTGGCGCGTTCCCTATTCGAGACCCCCTCGCCAGCAGGCGCCCGAGCCCCCACGCTGGGAATCGAACGTGCTGCGGTCAGCGTCCGCTGTGCCCAATCACTGGGCCAGGGAGCTGAAATGACAGAGGCGGCTGCCATCCTGCTGTCCAGACCAGAGCTGGAGACGCTCACCGGGTACAAGACTCCAACGAGGCAACTCCAGGTTCTGCGCTGGCGCGGATTCCACAGGGCCTATATCGGGCGCCACGGTTTGATTCTGGAGCGGGTGCACTACGAGACTGTCGTCGGCGAGCGAGCCGTGGTTGCATCCGGAACAAAAAAGGCTGCGAACCTGTCGTTTATGAAGAAGTCGGTTGCGCGGAAGGTACCTGAACTGCCCCATGATGTCCTGGAAGCCCCGCCAGATCTAGCTTTTGTGGATCTGATCGGTTCTCAGTCCCCCGGAATATTCCCCCAGGCATTGCGGAAAGCTTGCGAACAGTTGCGGCCGCAACGCGGTTCCTGGGGGATGAAAAGTTGCGCAAGTTGCGGGCGCAACCGCAAAAAGACCAGGGCGCAACTTTCGAAGCGGCCAGTATCCAGCGGCACACCGGCGCGGTTTAGGCGAGGATTTATGTCAGGGGTTTTGCGTTGCCCGGCAGTGCTGCATCGCACATCCACCGCCGCAGCAACCGCACGGCCTTGGTCTCGTTGCTGTCGCCGCCGTCTACGCTGACACCACACGTTCCTTGAGATCAAGGACGCCATCATGCCGGCATGCCGGCGTTCAGGTGGAGGACAGAGTCGGCAATACCGGTGGAGGCTGGCGGCGCGGCTTGGTGAGAGGCTGCGGGGCGTTCGGCTGGCGCCTGGCGCGCCGGGCCTCTGCATCGGCTCGGGCCTTCTCCGCGAGAAACACCCAGTTATCGCCGACCATGCACGGCTCAATTTTGAGCCATGCTTTTTTGCAGGCGGCAATGGCGGCAAGAGCCCATGTATCGAATGACGGCCAAAGGCATGCCTGAACTGGCCATGAGCTTCAGCGGCGATCAGGCGTCATCGTATAGGGGCAAGCCGACCGTGCGAACTCTTCAAAAGAAGAGCTTGCGCAACATTAATAACAGGATTACCATAAACAAATGGAAAACAAACTCACAGGACGTGGTGGACCAGGGCGCGGGGGGGGGCGAAAGCCATTGCCGGAAGGCGAGGCGCTGGTGCCTGTCACGGTCAAGATGAAGCCTGCGCAGAAGGAGAAGCTGGCCCAACTTGGCGGGGCGCCGTGGGTCCGCGAGAAGATCGACAAGGCGAAGCTGCCGAAAGAATGACCCCGCGCCTCGGGGGCAAATATGTGATTTCCACGTATTTGAACTGTGGCAAAAGAGGCGACGGCCGGGAAGCCTGAGAACAACCCGACCGTCTCACCGCAACGTGCAACACCGTGAAAGGACCGCACATCATGGCTCGTGACATTATCCCCAGCAGCGGCACGTCCGCGCAATCAAAATCCTCTGCTTCCGCGGAGAGCTTCAGCAATCTGACGGTCGAGATCACTGAGTGCTGTATCGCCTGGTACGGCTCGCGTGCTGACCTCGAGGACGAAGGACTGATACCGGCAGGGACGGTTTGGCCGGAAGGAGGATCCAAGCTTCACTGGAGCGGCAAGACAGCTCGGTTCGAACTCCGTCGGACAGCGCGTCCGTTCGGCGACAAGACGCGCGGCGCTTGGCGCACGGGTGACTACTTCCGACTTCTGCAGTGGTCTCAGGCTGTCCAGAATGCTGGTTCTGCAGATGGCTTCGGCAGCTTCGTGCAGAAAGCTGAACGGCAACTCCAGCGCGCCAGGTGGGAGGCAAGTCCGGCAGGACGGGAGCAATGGCGCCGTGTTCTGAACGCGCGCTATGACACAGCGTTCATGGCCATGCTGCGGCCGCTGCTGGCGCCCGGTGGCGCGGCGGGAACTCAAGCGGTGGGAGGCTGATCATGGCCACCATCCTGTACCACCCGAACCACGCAGCCGAAAAGATCGCCAATCGGCGGCGTCGGGGCCGAAACCCCATCGGGGTCGTCAGCATATCGAGCGTGCGCTTTCTCAGGAGCTGCCGGGAGGCCGTTGCCCGCAAGGGCATGTCACCTTTTGATCAATACATCGCGGACATCGAGGCTGAACGGCTGCGCGGTCCACAGGTAGCGGGGGTAGTGAACTGGGAGCTGTGCATGCGCCGAAACTGGGCTGAACAAGTGGGCCCAGCGTTGATGCTGATTAACTGGGACTTTGGGCCGGCCCTCGCTGAGTTTCGGGCCGAACTTGATCGCAGGTTCCCCGAAACCCGGAAGAAGGCGCACTGATCATGGAACAACTTCGACTCAGGATCATTGGAACGGCAATTGGCTGCCTCAACATTGAGGGGGTGATCATTGCGGCGTACCGTGTCGTGTTCTTCGGCCAGCATCCGCCCTGGCACGCCGCAGGCGGTTCCGACGAGCCACGAGCAGCGGCATGAAGACTGGGAAGCCGCGTCAAGTCGGTACAAAGACTATCGTGGTGGACCAGCTTCCCCCGAATGGTTCCCCCAACGGCGACCCACAGGCCCGGGATGTAGACGACGTTGGTCACTTGGCAGAGTTGCGCTGGGCGGCTGCCATCGGTTCGTGGTTCGAAGGTGATCCCGCCGCGTTGGCTGTGGCGATCCGCGATCCTTCCTTGCCGATAAATGACAACGTCAGAGAGTTTCTTGCGGATCTTGCCAGCGGTCGGATCAACAAGGGCACGGGAGGCCGACCAACAGAACGCCACGGCTGGCAAGAACGCGCTATCGCGGCCCGAGTTTTCGCGGAATGGGAGCGTCTCAAATTCGTCCCGCGGCATGAGCGTCAGAACCCGCCAAAGGAAGCAGCTTGCGCGCAGATTGCGACGGAGTTCGGTACTACAGAAGACGCGGTTCGAGGTCTCATCGACAAGTTCAAGAAACTGAATATCACTCTCGAAAACTGGGTTCGCTGGGGGCGTCCAGCCTGGAAGAACAAATAACCGAACTGGGTTTTCTGTTCGTGCAAAAAGAGGCCCCCTAGCACCATTCGCTCACCTCGCAAAAACGCGAGAAGGAGCGAAACGATGCATCACGGACTATCAGTATCTTTGCGGCCAGCACCGGCCGCCGATGCTCTCGGCGTCAGCAAGGCCACCTTGCTGCGATGGGAGCGCGAAAAACCCGACTTTCCCAAGCCCCGTCGGCCAACGCCTCGGGTCACTCTCTACGACCGCGACGAGCTCATGGCTTGGCGTGACTCGCACAAATCCTCGCACCACGAAGACGCAGTGGCGTGAGCCGCGGAGAGAAAGCCATGAAGTCCAAAAATGAAAAGGCCTTGATCGCGGGAACGATCAAGGCCTCAGGAAAGCGCAATCAGAAACGCCAGTATATGGCCGTCGCGTCGGATTTGAAAGAGCAGCATCGCCGAATCCTGGCGGCCCTGCGCATCAGCCCGCGCACCAGCTACGAGCTACGCCGTGAACCGGTGGGCTCCTACCAGTGCCCAACCCGCATTCACGAGTTGCGCGCTCTGGGTTACCGCATCGAAACCCATCGCGTGGTGGTGGTCGACCAGGACGGGTTCACCCATCCCAACGTCGCCCTTTACACCCTGTTGGCCGAGCCCTGCACGGGTGGAGTCTCACCCTTGCCGCGGAAACAGCCGTGCGCACCTTCTGGCACGTCCGCGGAGGTGGCATGAGCACCAACAAAGACCTGGCCAATCTGTTCGCCGAATGCGCACTACGCGGGTTCGTGCTGCACCACCTCGCCGGCGACTACGGCCCGCTGTTCGTGATCACTCGCGATGAGCTCACGCGCCAGTTCAATAACCCCGAAGAGGTTCGGCTGTGGCTGTTGCGCATCGAAGCGCAGAGGGCGGTTGCTGCCGAGCTCTCCAATGGAACGCCCTTGACCATGGGGGCGGTGTGATGAATGTCCAAATTTCCACCAGATCCAAGGGGCGGTCACATACGGCTGTACTGGTCGCTGATCGACTCGAATGCTTGGCGCTGCCTTGCGGCGGTCGATCAGCGGGCATACATCGCGCTCGCCCGCCAGAAGAACGCTTCGAACAACGGCGACCTATCGTTGCCACACTCCGTGGCCAAGTTGCAAGGCATTCGCAGTCAGACCACGCTGGCCAAAAGCCTGAGGGCATTGACGGCGGTTGGCTTGATCGCAGTGACGAGGGCCGGGGGCTGTGCCCGCGGCGGTCAGCGGTTGCCCACGCTGTACCGGCTCACCGACCACGAGGTCTACTCGATGCCGACCAAGCTCGTCGAGGCAAGCAAGGCTACCAACGAATGGAAGACTGTCACGACGCTGGCGATGGGGAATGCTCTGATCAAACAGGCAGAGCAGCGGGCGGCGGCCGAGGCCGAGGGGAAAGACACCCCCCGAAAATTAAAAAGCCCACTCCAATCCTTGGAGTCAACCACTTCAAAAAATGGAGTGGTCGGGCCGAAAACCACTCCAGCGATTGGAGTATGGACCGCCGCACCACTCCAAAAAATGGAGAAGGTGGAAAACGTCAAGCCCTCTGGAAAGCCAATGCTGGCGCGGGTTTTGGCTTGAAGGGCCAATTCTTCAGGTTTGAAAACCACACTCCACGGATTGGACTCCTTTATATGTTGCCAGGGTATGGGGGACTTTCGCCGTCCTTCCATGCTCTCTCACACGCATGGGGAGGCTGGCATGCACGCGCCTGACACCTTCCCGAACCTGAACATCGAGTTCGATCCGAGCGGCCTGGTGATGCTCGAGCAGGACGACAGCAGCGGCAACATCGATCGCGTCGCCTTGCACCCGGCACACGTCGAGCACATCGCTGGCCGCCTGGGCCTAATCCGCCACGGTACCGCCAATGCCATGTCGCAGGTGGCCACGCTGCGGCGGCGCATGCAGACGCTGAAAGATCGCATCGACCGCCTGGACGACATGCTCAGCCTCTGCGGTGAGCACGAAAACCTCGAGTCTGAAAAGGATTTCTCCTTCGCATCGTGGGAGATCGCGGTCGAGTTCTGCGCCGACTTCGATGAAGCCTTCGGCAAAGCTTTATCGGAAGCCTTGCCTGAAGCCTTATCGAACGGGTCGACCGGCAGGGCTGAAACGGCACCTGCAACGGCACCTGAAACGCCTGATACACGGCAGCTCAATCTGGAGGGCCTGCAATGACGGCCGCCCTGCATCAAGGTCGGTGTGCTGAAAGTTCAGCGCTTCGCCAGCAAGGCGCGGCTTTCCATCGTTCGCGGGGCAAGTCGGTCCCCGCGCGCGTCCCCCAAACCGGCACCTCTACCCTCTGAAAGGCCACGAAATGGCATCCAAGATCTTTCTCATTGGTCGACATCGCATCAATGCGGACATCACTTTTCTTCCCTATGGCAACACCGGCGAGGGCGAGATCGTCATCACCGAGTTGAAGCACGACATCCAGTCCGAGCCTCAGGGCGCCGGCATGACTTCTGGTGAGCGCCAGGAGTACTACAACCAGGTTCTTGGCTTCGCCTGCACCCTGCCGCACGGGTTCACGCGCTTGCGCCCGTACACCGACTTTCCCGGCGGTCCCTACTAACCGCACCGACCCACGTTCACCACTTAAAGGTCAGAAATGCCTACCTCCCTCACCACGCACAAAACTAACCGCGCCGCTGCTGGCGCCGCATATGCCGCGGCCGCCGCGGCCTACATCTCCGCCTACGTGGAGCTCGCTGCATACGACCAAACGCTTGCGAACCGCAACATTGGCGGCGGTCATCAACTTGGCTTCGGTGAACAGCCAGTCATCGCAGGCCATGCCGAGTTCCTTCGCGACATTCCAGCAACAACGGCTGGCAATGTCGCCGATCGCATCCGCGCTCGCCACGTTCAACTCCTCGCCTCGTAAGGAAAAAATATGCCCGTCACCATCACCAAAAACCCTCAATCGGGTACTACCCAATACAGCTTCGGCACCGTCGGGTCATTCGAAGTGCCCTCGATCGATCCGATCGAAAAAACAGCCCTACCGGTCACGATGTTCGGCAGCGCGGCCGACCATTTCGGCAAGCTCACTGAGCAGATGGCCGAGGTCACCTCCGATTCGAATCTCAGCGAACTCGGCCGCCAGCGCAAGCTGGAGCCTCTTCAAAAACAGGTTGTCCTCTCCGTTGCAAATCTGGAGTCGACTCTTGAACTGGAAGAGCGGCACTGGAATCAGCGCGAAGCGGAACTCAATGCGACCCCAAAGATCGACCCGGGCAACGTGGTCGCTGCAATCGAAGCCCGAGAGGCTCGCGATTGGTTTCGCGGGCTGTCGGCCCAGGAGCAGGCCAAGGTCCTGCAGCAAATGAACGACGAGCCCCAAGGCAATGAAACACTGATCCTGGCCTTCTTGCGGTCGCCGGTGCCGACCCTTGATATCCATGCCAAGTTCGCACGCGAGGTCTGGCAGCGCACGCGAGCGGAGGCAAATCCGAGCGAGGCTCATGCCATCGGTGTAGGCCGCGCCAACCTGGAGTGGGCGCGGCGCGGCGCCATGCATCTTGCAGGTATTGCCAAAAGAACGATCGGATGGGGCAATGAGCAGATCGCCCGCACTCTCCTGACGACGGAGAACCCAGCATTTCACACCGCACACAGGGCTCTCAACGTGCCGGGTGGCGTGATGGAGAACATGAAGCGCGTGATTGCGCAAGAAGCCGGAAAGCGGTAAAGCGTCCGGATCTGCCCATCTCCAACCAAAGGAAAACCTATGTTTACCGCCTACAAAATCGGCATCTCTCTTTCGCTCGCCACGAATGCGGCCAGTATCCTCGGCCTCATGTCGCAGGGGTTGCGCAAAACCAATGACGATGCGAAAGCACTGCACAAATCGCTGGGCCTGATCGGCACCGCGATGGCGGCCGGCGGCTTCGCCGGCATGTCGGTGCTCAACAAGATGCTGAAGCCAGCCGAGGAATACCAATCCCAGTTGGTGCGCATGAACATGGCTGGCATGCAGCAGAAGGACATCGCCGAAGGCGTGGCCGATGCCTGGAAGCTGGCAGGCCAGAACCTGAGCACCACCGCGACGGGCAACCTGAAAATGCTGCTGGATCTGCGCAACATCACCGGCGACATGGCCGAGGCCCGTCACTTCCTGCCGGTGATGGCCCAAATGCAGACCGTCCTGGCAGCGTCCAAAGAGGGCGCGGTGAGCAGCCATGCCCATGACCTGGCCTTCTCCGCGATGAAGGCGCTGGACATCCGCGGTGCGGTCGATCCGGCCCGCATGGATGCGCAAGCCGACTTGATGACCCGCGTCATCATCGGCACGCAGGGCCGGGTCACGCCCGAGGCTTTCCAGAGCGTATTCAATTACGCGCGCCAGGCCAAGTTCTCGATGTCGGATGACTTCGCCTACAAGATCCTGCCGACCCTGATGCTGGAGAATGCCAGCAAGAGCGGTGGCGGCGGTGGCTCTCGGGGCGTGGGTCCTCAAATGGCTGCGCTCTACCGCTTCACCAATCAGGGTTTCGTCAACCGTAAGGCGCTGCCGCTGCTGAGCGAGCTCGGCTGGCTCGGCGAGGGTGGCGCCTTGAACACAACCGGCCGCGGTACCGTGGTGGGACCGTTGAAGGATGCGGACCTCGCCGCGTCCAACTCCTTCGAGTGGGCCAAGAAGCGGTTCGATGGCATCGACGCCTACCTGGCCAGGCACAAGATGGCCGCCACCGAGGGCAATGTGCTGCAGCTCATCAACGAGGCCACGCGCGGCAATCAGTTGGCGGGCTCCATCCTCGGCGAGTACTACGTGAAGCGCAAGCAATTCGAGCGGGACCAGAAGCTGTTCGAAAACGTGCAGTCTCCCAAAGAGGCGTATCGCAACGCCATGAGCAACGATCCGGCCACCGCGCGCCGGGCGTTGTCGGCGCAGTGGGAGAACTTCGAGACCAGCCTGATGCACAACATCGCGCCCCTGGTGGTGCCGGCGCTGATGTCGCTGTCGAAGGGGCTCAATGAGTTGGGGATGTGGGCGCGGCAGCATCCCGACCTGACGAAGAACCTGGTGCTGGGGTTCGGTGCCTTGGCGGCTGCGATGGCGATCGGCGGCACTCTGGTGGCCACCACGGTGGCGTTCACGGCGATGAACACCGTGCTTGGTGGCGGCGCGGGGCTGGCCGGCACTTTGGGCAAAGCGGGGCTGGCGGGCGCGGCGAGTCTTGCCATTGTCGAGGTCGGCCGGCTGGGCTTCGCGCTGTATGAGCTCTGGAACGCCAAGAACCGCGAGGGCGTGAAACTCACCCCCGATGCGCAGTCGCGAATGAATGACCCGGCGCTTGCGGCCTTCGACAAGGACTTCGGGCCCTTTGATGCCTTGCCGCCAGGAGGCATGCGCGCCACGGGCAGCCGTCCGGCCCGTGACTTCGTGCGGCCTGGTGGCGTCACGCAGCCGATGCAGGTCACGGTGCAGAGCATGCTGGACGGCCGACTGGTCGCGGAATCGACGACGATGTACCAGGCCAAAGCACTTTCACGCCCAGGCACTGGTCCGCGAACGTTCGACGGCAGCATGGCGCCCCGCAAGGCCGGCGCGACGGGAGGCTTCTGATCATGATGGAGTTTTCAAGCCTGGGTGCGTTCATCCAACACGTTGAGGGATTGAGCGCCTTGGTCGAGGCTGGCCAGCATGAGGGCTTGGCGCGGGCCGCCGCGGTCATCGAGAAGGCGGCCAAAGCACGAATCGGCCACTACCAGCCCGAGGTCGGTCCCTACCCGGCCTGGGCGCCGCTGGCTGCCGCCACCGAGGCACAGAAGGCCCGCATGGGCTTCCCGTCCGATGCGCCGCTACTGGCCAGCGGTGCCATGCGGGACAACATCAGCACCGAGATGTCCGGCAATGAGGCGGTGATCGGCTCGCCGGACGACCGGGCTGTCTATCACGAGTTCGGCACCAGCAAGATGCCGCCGCGGCCGGTGTTCGGCCCCGTTGCATTCAACTGCGCTGAGGAGGTCGGGCAGTTGGTCGGCGGGGCGGTCATCGCGTCGCTGGTCGGCAAGCCGATCTCGACTTGAACCAGCCACAAAGAAAGCTCTCAATGGCTACGAAAAGCAAGGTGAAATCCGTGCCACCGCCCGCCGATTCTGGCGAAAGCCCGGCACCCCCCTCCCGGCTCCGCACTCGTTTGTTGACGATCGGCGACGTGAAGAAGGAACTGGCACGCCTCTACCGAGAGGCGCGGGCAGGGCAGGTCGACAGCCAGGCGGCATCGCGCCTGGCGAACATGCTGTCGATCCTCGGTCGCCTCATTGAGGGCAGCGACCTCGAGCGGCGATTGGAAGAGCTCGAGCGGGCGCTACAAGAACAACAGAAAGGAACAGGAAAATGGGCAACAAGACATTGATGGCGCGCATCTGTGCGCTGGAGCTGATGGAAGTGCGCGGCTGGCCGACGGCAGAGCAGGAACAGACGATCGCTCACGCAATGCAGATTGGCTCCCGGCTCCTCGTGTTCGTCGAGCCGGGGGATACAGTCTGGATGGCTGGCGACGGTGAGCCGCCGTGGAAGACTCGACATCTTCCGCACATCGTCCCCGACGACACGGCGCAGGCAGAAATCGACGGGCTGAGTCCTCAGCCCGTCGAAGCTTATCGATCGAGCGACGCTGATCGCCTTGATCTTTTCTTGTGAGGCAAGGATGAAGATCATGACCACTCGCATCAAGCTGCTCGAGTCACGCATCGGCATCTCGAAAGAGCCGCCGCCGACCATCTTCTTGAAGGTGGTCGACAGCAGCATGCCTGATCCGGCGGTACCAGAAGTGCACATCGAATACAGCGACGCCACCATTACGGCTGCCTCCACGGGCGGCGGCGCGCCGACCTCAGTGAAACGCCTTCCTGGTGAAAGCGTGGAGGCCCTGCAGGACCGCGCCACCCGGTTGCTGCCCCACTGCCGTGTCTTCATGGCCGTCTACGCGGAGGGCGAAGTCGCTGCCTGACGATGCCGTCAACGTCGGTGTTGTCGCCGCTACCAGGGAACGTGACACACGCGGACGGCGTCATACTGGTGCTCCAACACAAGGAGGTCGATATGGAGACGAAAATCGGCGGCGAGCGTGTGCAGGCGCGCAGCGGAAAACTCGTTACTTACAAGGTGACCATCAATCGAGACGGCGACGCGGCGGCCTGGAGTGGTGAAATTCTGCTGCGGGCTGGTCGGTGGTATCGCCTGAACGGTGGTGCGCTCATCGGCGTGGACGCGGCGACCGTCAGCGCGGCCGCCACGCAAGCCTTCGACAGTGAGCTTGAACAGCTCGACCTGGAGGAACTGAACAAGAAATACGGAAACTGAGGTCAGGCGGCGGCCCGCCCGTAGATCTCGGTCTCCTGGGGCGGTTGGCCCGCTACCAGTGCGTCGGCGAGTCCTGTACTCGCCTTGTGAAAACGCCCTGGTTGCCGCACTTGTCCGGCAACTGATCGGCATGGTCAGAGAAAATGGAATGGGGGAATAGCAGGGGGAATAGACGCATGAGATGAACTCAAGAAGTGAGGATTCATGCAGGCTGTGAGACCAGGTGAGGCTGGCTATCTTCCGCCAAACATAAATAAAGCCCGGACGATCGTCAATTCGTCCGGGCTTTTTTGTTTCATCGACGATGGCTCCTGGGGGGAGCGTCCGGCAATTTTGCGGGGTCGCGCATCCGCCCGCGGCCCGTGGATGCGGAAAAGAGCCCGGCATGCACTAACATGGCTGGGTTGAACTCGTCAGTCATCGTATTGTTTGCGCGGATGGGCCGGCGCGATCCCGATGCGTGAAGGTGGCCGGCGCGTCGGCTTTGCCAACCTTTTTTTCATGGCCTCCAGGACTAACCTGTGGAATCCGAACCTTCCAATCCAGCTTTGATGGTGATTACGGCCGAAGGCTTCAATGCCAACGACCATTTCTATCTGGAAGGCGAAGAAGTGCCGCAGGAAGCGCCGGCTCCTCATGGCAGCGCGGCCGCGGTCGCACCGCAGGTGCTGGAGGTGCTGCACCGTCTGCCGGTGCTGGTCAGCGCCATCGATCTGCAGCAAAAGACCATCGGTTTCTGGAACCATGAATGTGAACTGCTGACCGGCTACCGCAGCGAGGAAATCGTCGGCAATCCTGGTGCCCTGCAACTGCTTTATCCGGAGCCGGTGTACCTGGCACGCAAGCTGGCCGATCTGCTGGACATGGCACCTGATTTCCGCAACGTGGAGTGGACGCTCACCACCAAGGCGGGAGACAAGCGGCGCATCGCCTGGTTGGTCATCGATGGCCTGCAGGCGGACGCGTCGGGCACCAATTTGTGGTGGATCGGGCTGGATGTCACGGCCCGTTCCGAGGCCGACCGGCTGCTGCGCGACCGCGACAAGCTGCTGAACTCGGTGTTCCGCCACCTGCCGGACATGGTCTACCTGAAAGACGGCGAAAGCCGCTGGCTGCTGACCAATCCCGCCGCCCGGGCCGTGCTCGGCCTGACGGAGCAGGAGGCCTATGGTTATACCAACCTGGAAATCGCCAACCGCAACCATCCGGCCAGCGACAGCCTGCGCCACAGTGCGTTGGCCGAAGAGGCGACCTGGCAGTCGGGCCGGGCTTCGCACATGCAGGAGACGGCCGATGATGGCCAGGGCAACATCCGTTCCTTCGACGTGGTGCGGGTGCCCACCTTCGGCCGGCGCGGGCAGCGCCTGCACCTGCTGGAAGTGCGCCGCGACATCACCGACCAGCGCATCGCCGCCACCAAGCTCGAACTGGCCGGCCGCGTGCTGGAGCAGAGCACCGACGGCATCATCATCACCGACGAGCGCAACCGCATCATCATGGTCAATGGTGCGTTCTCCGAGATTACCGGCTACGAGGCGGCCGAGGCGCTGGGACGCGACCCGGGCATGTTGGCCTCGGGGCAGCATGAGCCCGAATTTTTCCAGACGATGTGGAAGACACTGAACGAAGAGGGCCGCTGGGCCGGCGAGATCTGGAACCGGCGCAAGAACGGCGAGGTTTATCCGCAGTGGATGAGCCTGTCGGCCCTGCACCAGCGCGCGCATGGCGAGATCACGCATTACGTGGCGTCTTTTTCCGACCTGAGTTCGCGCAAGGCGGCCGAGGAAAAGATCGCCTACCTGTCGAGCCAGGACCTGATCACCGGCCTGCCCAACCGGGCCCAGACCGCGCTGCGCTGCACCCTGGTGCTCAAGCACGCGAAGTCCACCCACGAGCAGGTGGCGCTGATCGTGATCGACGTGGACAACTTCAAGACGCTGAACGACTCGCTCGGCCATGCCGCAGGCGACCAACTGCTGCGCGAAGTCGGCAACCGGCTGCGCACGGTGAACGACGAGCGCACCGTCGTCGGCCGCCTGAGCGGCGATGAATTCCTGATCCTGCTGCGCAACGTGCAAGGCACGGCCGAGGCGGTGCACATGGTGGCCTCGCTGACCGAAGCGGTGGGCCGGTCGATGATCCTGGGCGACTTGCCGGTGAACGTTTCCATTTCGGCCGGCATCGCCATGTTTCCCTCGGATGGTGAACAGTTCGACACCTTGTTCGGCCGGGCCGATTCGGCCCTGTATGCGGCCAAGCGCAACGGGCGCGGCACCTACCAGTTCGCCAATGCCACCATGAACGAGGCGGCGCTGGAGCGGCTGCGCATCGAGGCGGCGCTGCGCGCGGCCATCGAGAGCGACACGCTGCGGCTCGAATACCAGCCCCTGATCCATTTGCCGAGCGGGCGCATCGTCGGCACCGAAGCCTTGTGCCGCTGGGATCATCCCGAGCGCGGCAGCATCCCGCCGGGCCTGTTCATCCCGATCGCAGAAGACTGCGGCCTGATCGAGGCGCTGGGAGGCCTGGTGCTGAAGAAGGCGGCGCTGCAATTGCGCGCCTGGCACGATGCCGGTCATCCCGAGCTGATGATGTCGGTCAATCTGTCGGCGCGGCAGTTCCAGCGCGGCGTGGTGCTGAAGCAGGTGGAAGAGGCGCTGGCGATCTCGGGCATTTCGCCTGACCGGCTCGAACTCGAGCTCACCGAAGGCGTGCTGCTGCACGACGGCGAAGCCGTGATGACGGTGCTGCGCCGGCTCAAGGCCCTGGGCGTGAAGCTGTCGATCGACGACTTCGGCACCGGTTATTCAAGCTTTGCCTACCTGCGCCGCATCAAGTTCGACAAGATCAAGATCGACCAGTCCTTCGTACGTGACCTGATCGACGACCCCGACAACGCCGCCATCGTGCGCGGCGTGATCTCGCTGGCGCTGAGCCTGGGGCTGGCGGTGCTGGCCGAAGGTGTGGAGACGGAAGAGGTGGCGCAGCGCCTGCGCCATCTGCAATGCACCTATGCGCAGGGCTATTACTTCGACCGGCCGCTCAGGCCCGAGGTGTTCGCCGAGCGGCTGGGGCTTTAGATCGTAAACACGTTCTCAGTTCACGAGCACCAGCTTGCCTTTGACCTCGCGCGAACCCATGCGTGCATAGGCGGCCTTCAGTTCCTGCATCGGCATGGTCCGGTCGATCGCCGGCTTGATCTTGCCTTCGGCATACCACCGTACCAGTTCGGCCATGGCCGCCGCGCTGGCCTTGGGCTCCTGCTTGGCGAAGCCGCCCCAGAACACGCCGACGAGGGAGGCGCCCTTGAGCAGGGTCAGGTTCAGTGGCAGCGCGGGAATCTCGCCGCCGGCAAAACCCACCACCAGGTAACGCCCGCGCCAGGCGATGGAGCGGAAGGCCGGCTCGGCCAGGTTGCCGCCCACCGGGTCGTAGATGACGTCCGGGCCCTTGCCTTGGGTCAGCGTCTTGATGGCCTCGCGCAGATCCTGGCTGCTGTAGTTGATGGTCTCGTCCGCGCCGAGCGTCTTGCAGAAGGCGCATTTCTCGTCGGTCGACGCGGCGGCGATGACCCGGGCACCGACCGCCTTGGCGATCTGGATCGCCGAGGTGCCCACGCCGCCCGCAGCGCCGAGGATCAGCACCGTTTCACCGGCCTTGAGCTGCGCCCGGTCGACCAGCGCATGGTGCGAGGTGGCGTAGATCATGATGAACGCGGCCGCGTCCACATGCGAAAAACCTTCGGGCAGCGGCAGGCACTGCGCGGCCTGTGCGATCACATGGCTGCCGAAGCCGCCGGTGCCGGCCAGGCAGGCCACGCTCTGCCCGATCTTCAGCTGGCTCACGCCGGGGCCGACCGCTTCGACCACGCCCGCATATTCGGCGCCGGGCACGAAGGGCAGCGGCGGTTTCAGCTGGTATTTGTTCTGCACAATCAGCAGGTCGGGAAAATTCAGGCTGGCCGCCTTGATGGCCACGCGCACCTCGCCGGCACCCGGCTCGGGCGTGGGCAGTTCCTGCCAGGTCAGCGCGTCGACGCCGGTCGGGTTTTCACAAAGCCATGCGTGCATCGTGTGTCTCCAGTCAAATGGGCCGCATCATAGGGAAGGGGCGGCGCGGCGGCGGTCGCGAACGAGACCAGGCCACACGGCGATGATCGCCTGTTTTTCATCCGCCTGCCGGGAGTCCGGCCACCTACAATGCCAACACTTTCTTACATCCCATGAAGATCCTCATTTCCAACGACGACGGCTTCCAGGCGCCCGGGATCAATGCGCTCTACGAGGCCCTGAAAGACGTGGCCGAGGTCGAGGTGGTCGCGCCCGAGCACAACAACAGCGCCAAGTCGAATGCGCTCACGCTGGCGCAGCCGCTGTATGTGCACCAGGCGGCCAATGGCTTTCGCTACGTGAACGGCACGCCGGCCGACTGCGTGCATATCGCGCTGACCGGCCTGCTCGGCTATCGGCCGGACCTGGTGGTCTCGGGCATCAACAACGGCGCCAACATGGGCGACGACACCATCTATTCCGGTACCGTGGGCGCGGCAATGGAGGGCTACCTCTTCGGCGTGCCTGCCATCGCGTTTTCCCAGACCGAGAAGGGCTGGCGCCACATCGACGCCGCCGGCCGCGTGGTGCGCGAGCTGGTGCAGCGCATGACCCAGCAGCAGCTCGTGAGCGAAAAGCCCTGGCTGCTCAACGTCAATATCCCGAACCTGCCTTTTGAAGAACTCAAGCCGATGAAGGTGTGTCGCCTCGGGCGCCGGCATGCGGCCGAAAAAGTCATCACCATGACCAGTCCGCGCGGTGAGACCATGTACTGGATCGGCAATGCCGGCGCGGCCATGGACGACTCCGAAGGCACCGACTTCCATGCCACGGCCCAGGGCCATGTGGCGATGACACCGCTCAAGGTCGACCTGACCGACCACGACCATCTGCGCTACTGGGCACAGACCGCGTCGAAGCTGACCGGCCCGGCCTGAAGCACCATGGCGCAGCGTCCCTCGTTTCCAGCGCGGCTGGACTTTTCAAGCAGCGGCCCTTCGGGCAAGCCCAACGTCGCCAAAAAAACCGTGCTGGGCGGCGGCGGCCAGAATGCGCCGAAGCCATCGGCGCCGCCCTTTTTGCCGCAAGGCCTGGGCATGGACTCGGCCGCGGTGCGCGCGCGCATGGTGCGCCATCTCGCGGCCTCTGGCATTGGTTCTGCCGCCGTGCTGCAGGCCATGGGCACGGTGGAGCGGCACCGCTTCGTCGACACCGCCCTGGTCAACCAGGCCTATGAAGACACCAGCCTGCCGATCGGGCTGGGCCAGACCATCTCCAAGCCCAGCGTGGTGGCGCGCATGGGCGAGCTGCTGCTCGGCGCCGAACTGGCGCGCACCGGGCCGCTGGCGCGGGTGCTCGAGATCGGCACCGGCTGCGGCTACCAGGCCGCCGTGCTGAGCCTGCTGGCGCGCGAGGTCTACAGCATCGAGCGGCTGCGCGGCCTGCACGACAAGGCGCGGGCCAACCTGCGGCATTTCCGGCTGCCCAATGTGCATCTGCTGTTCGGCGACGGCATGCTGGGTTATGCCAAGGGCGCGCCGTATGCGGCCATCATCGCCGCGGCCGGCGGGGCGGCTGTGCCGCAGGCCTGGACCGACCAATTGGCCGTCGGTGGACGCCTGGTGGCGCCGATGGTCAGCGGCTCGGGCCAGCAGGCGCTGGTGGTGATCGACCGTACCGCACAAGGGCTGAAACAGCAGGTACTCGAGGCTGTACATTTTGTCCCTTTAAAATCCGGCATCGCTTGAAGGAATTACACATGCTGGGTTTGCGCAGTCAGGGTCGGAAGAAAAGTATTTTGCTGGTCGGGTTATTGGCCGCATTGGTGCTCGGGGGCTGCTCTTCCACCAGCAAGACCGCGGGCAAGGCGCCAATGGAAGACCGTGGTACGGCCGCCAGTTCGTCGCCCGCTTCGGCGCCGGTGGAGGTGGCCCCCCTGAAGCCGCTGCCAGGCGCCGAGAACGCCGGCCGTCCCGGCTACTACACGGTGAAGCCGGGTGACACCTTGATCCGCATCGGCCTGGACACCGGCCAGAACTGGCGCGACATCGTGCGCTGGAACGCGCTGGACAACCCCAACGTCATCGAGGTCGGGCAGGTGCTGCGTGTGGTCCCGCCCACCGCGGCCGACAGCGGCGTGGCCACGACACGCCCGGTGACGTCTTCCACGGTGACCGCCACGCCGGCAACACCAGCTTCTGCTGCATCCACGGCTTCGGCAGCATCTGCCGCCACTGCCGCGGCCAGCGCCGCCAAGCCGGCCGCCCCGGTGGCCGCAACGCCGCCCGCATCGGCCGGCGACGAAGACATGGCCTTCATCTGGCCCACCTCGGGCAACGTGCTGGCCGGCTTCGACGAAGCCAAGAACAAGGGCCTGGACCTGAACGGCAAGGCCGGCGACCCGGTGCTCGCCGCGGCCGACGGGCGCGTCGTCTACGCCGGTGCCGGCCTGCGCGGCTACGGCAACCTGATCATCCTCAAGCACAACAACACCTTCCTCACCGCCTATGCGCACAACCAGACGCTGCTGGTGAAGGAAGACCAGTCCGTGCGCAAGGGCCAGAAAGTGGCCGAGATGGGCAGCAGCGACACCGACCGCGTGAAGCTGCACTTCGAGATCCGCCGCCAGGGCAAGCCCGTGGATCCGGCCAAATACCTGCCGACGAGGTAGCCCTTGAAGAAACCCGACGCTTCCGCAAAACCTTCGGGTTCGGACGCGCCGGGTGCGTCGATTCCGCATGGCTTCGATGCCGATGCGCGCGGTGGCGGCGGCGCCGATCTGGCAGACGATGCCGTGTCCGCCACCGGTGATGCGGTCGATGCGGTTGACACCGGCGAGACCAGCGACACCCTGACCCTCTACTTGCGCGACGTGCGCCGCACGCCGCTGTTCACGCCGACGCAGGAGTTCGAGATGGCCAGCCGCGCACGCGCCGGCGACTTCGAGGCGCGGCAGCTGATGATCGAGCACAACCTGCGGCTGGTGGTCAGCATCGCCAAGTCCTACCTCGGGCGCGGCGTGCACATGAGCGATCTCATCGAAGAGGGCAACCTGGGCCTGATGCACGCGATCGACAAGTTCGAACCCGAGCGCGGCTTTCGTTTTTCGACCTATGCCACCTGGTGGATCCGGCAGTCGGTGGAGCGCGCGGTGATGAACCAGGGCCGGGTGATCCGCCTGCCGGTGCATGTGGTGCGCGAACTGCAGCAGGTGCTGCGCGCGCGCCGTACGCTGGAGAACGATTCGGCGTTTTCGGTCCTGCGCCCGGACGGCGTGCGGGTGGACGACGTGGCCGCGTTGCTGGGCCGCGACACGCAGTCGGTGGCCGACCTGCTGGCGTTGGCAGAAACCCCGAAGTCGCTCGACGCCGCGATCGATCGTTCCGAAGACAGCAACAGCATCGGCGACAGTTTGCCCGACGAGCTCGCCGTTGACCCGTCGAGCACCACCCAGACCCACGAGGTGGAGCGCCTGCTCGAAGTCTGGATCGCCACCCTGAGCGCGCGCGAGCGCGAGGTGCTGGACGCACGCTTCGGCCTGCACGACCGCGACCCCGAAACCCTGGACACCCTCAGCGAGCGCCTGGGCCTGACCCGTGAACGCATCCGCCAGATCCAGCTTGAAGCCTTGCGAAAACTACGCACCTACCTGGTTCGTCACGGCATCGGCAAGGAATCGCTGCTGTGAAGCTGCCTTCACAGCTTCACGTGTCAGTTATTTTCTAGAAAACGCTGGGCATCGAGAGCGGCCATGCAGCCCGTGCCGGCGCTGGTGATGGCCTGACGGTACACATGGTCCTGCACGTCGCCAGCGGCGAACACGCCTGGCACGCTGGTCATGGTGGCGAAGCCTTCCAGGCCGGAGCGGGTGACGATGTAGCCGTTCTTCATCGTCAGCTTGCCTTCGAAGATCTCGGTGTTGGGCTTGTGGCCGATGGCGATGAAGCAGCCCTTGAGTGCGAGGTTATGCTCGGCGCCGTCCAGCGTGTGGCGCAGGCGCACGCCGGTCACGCCGGAGGCGTCGCCCAGCACTTCATGCAGGGTGTGGAACAGCTTGAGCTCGATCTTGCCGGCGGCCACTTTTTCCATCAGTCGGTCGACCAGGATGGCCTCGGCCTTGAACTTGTCGCGCCGGTGCACCAGCACCACCTTGCTGGCGATGTTTGACAAATACAACGCTTCCTCGACTGCGGTGTTACCGCCGCCGACCACACAAACCTCCTGGTCGCGGTAGAAAAAACCGTCGCAGGTGGCGCAGCCCGACACGCCACGGCCCTGGAAAGCCGTCTCGGATTCCAGGCCCAGGTATTGCGCCGAAGCGCCGGTGCACAGGATCAGCGCATCGCAGCTGTAGCTGCCGCTGTCGCCCTTGAGCTTGAAGGGGCGTTCGCTGAAATCGACCTCGCTGATGTGGTCGAAGATGATCTCGGTGTTGAAGCGCTGCGCATGCTCCAGGAAGCGCTGCATCAGCTCGGGCCCTTGCACACCGTGCACGTCGGCTGGCCAGTTGTCCACTTCGGTGGTGGTCATCAGCTGGCCGCCCTGGGCGATGCCGGTGATCAGCACCGGCTGGAGGTTCGCGCGGGCCGCATAGACCGCCGCGGAATAGCCTGCGGGGCCGGAGCCCAGGATCAGTACCTTGGCGTGTTTGCTTGGATTCATGGGTTAAAAAACCTATAGTGAAATTAAGGATGTCGCTGTACAGTTTGCGTCTTGTTACAACAAAACAAGATGTGCTGCGAGAAACACCCGTCTGGTTGATACGCTTGAGCAGAATTTTGCCCTGGATTGTAAGAACCCACCCTGAGCAGGGACCTGACGGAGAAGGAGTCTGTAAATGTCGATGTTGTCGAACCTTGAGTTGCTGTTGCGCGTGCCGCTGTTTTCCATGATGACGGCGGACCAGGCCGAGGTGGTGGCCAAGGCCATCATCAAGCAGCGCTTCAAGCGTGGGGAAATGATCGTGGAGCAGGGGCGCAAGTCCAATGCGCTGTTCATCGTGCTCAGTGGGCGCGCGCGCGTGCTCACCACCGACAGCCGCGGGCGCGAGGTGATTTTGGCCACGCTCGGCACCGGCGACTATGTCGGCGAGATGAGCCTGATCGACAACGAGCCGCATTCGGCCACCGTCACCACCGAAATACCCACCGACTGCCTGATGCTCGGCCGCGCCGAGTTCGAGCATTGCCTCGGCACCAATGCCGCCATGTCGCGTGCGGTCATGACCGGCCTGGTCAAGCGCCTGCGCCGTGCCGACCAGAAGATCGAGTCGCTGGCGCTGATGGACGTGTACGGCCGCGTGGCCCATGTGCTGCTGGAGCAGGCCAACCCCGACGCCGAGGGCAAGATGGTCATCAAGGAAAAGATCTCGCGCCAGGACGTGGCCAAGATGGTTGGCGCCTCGCGCGAAATGGTCAGCCGCGTGATGAAGGACCTGGAAGAGCGCGGCTACATCCAGAGCAACGACAACGGCTCGATGGCGCTGCGCTCCGTGCTCGGCACCCTCAACTGAGCGCGGTCCTGTCGGCCACGGGTGTTTCAGGGCGTTTCCGAGGCGTGGGCACCGCCGTCATGGGGTAAAGTTGGACGAACTTAGCCCATGACATATTCCCTCAACACCCTCAATTCCTCCGGCCCCGTGGTTTCTCCGCTACGCAGCGGCGCCCGCCGCTTCGCACGCGAGATTGGCCTGATCCTCGGCTTGCTGGCGCTGGTGTTCTGGCTGCTGGCCTTGTTCAGTTATTCCCTGCAGGACCCCGCCTGGTCCACCTCGGGCCAGATCGCCCAGCCACGCAACTGGGGTGGCCGTTTCGGCGCCTGGCTGGCCGACATCAGCTACTACAGCCTCGGCTTCTCGGTGTGGTGGTGCTTCGCGGCCGGCGTGCGCGCCTGGCTGTCCACCCTGGCCGAATGGATGCGCGGCGGCGACGAAACCCAGAAGCCCGGCCTGTCCGACAAGCATTGGCTCAACAGCCGCACCGCCTTCTGGTGCGGCCTGGTGCTGTTGCTGTGCGCCAGTGCTGCGCTCGAATGGACGCGCCTTTACCGGCTAGAGACCGCGCTGCCCGGCCACGGCGGCGGCATCCTGGGCTACCTGATCGGGCCGCTGAGCGTCAAATGGCTGGGCTTCGCCGGCTCGGGCCTGGTGTGGATCGCGCTTGGCGTGATCGGGGTGTCGGCGGTGTTCCGTTTTTCCTGGAGCCACGTCGCTGAAAACCTCGGCGCCTGGGCGCATTCGCTGATCGAGATCCGTCGCGAAAAACGCGAAGTGGCCGAAGACCTGGCGGTGGGCAAGAAGGCCGCGCGCAAGCGGCAGGAAACCGTGCTCGAGGAGCGTGTGGAAATTCAGGCGCACCACCCGGTGCCGGTGGTGATCGAGCCGGTGCTGGTCGAGCCGCCCAAGAGCCAGCGTGTGGCCAAGGAACGCCAGAAGCCGCTGTTCACCGAAATGCCCGACTCCAAGCTGCCCCAGGTCGATTTGCTCGACGGCGCGCAGGCGCGGCAGGAAACCGTCTCGCCCGAAACGCTGGAGATGACCAGCCGGATGATCGAGAAGAAGCTCAAGGACTTCGGTGTGGAAGTGCGGGTGGTGCTGGCCTCGCCCGGCCCGGTGATCACGCGTTACGAGATCGAGCCCGCCACCGGCGTGAAGGGTTCGCAGATCGTCGGCCTGGCCAAGGACCTGGCGCGCAGCCTGAGCCTGGTGTCGATCCGGGTGGTGGAAACCATTCCTGGCAAGAACTACATGGCGCTGGAGTTGCCCAACGCCAAGCGCCAATCGATCACGCTGTCCGAGATCCTCGGCTCGCAGGTCTACCACGAGGCCAAGTCGCTGCTGACCATGGGCCTGGGCAAGGACATCATCGGCAATCCGGTGGTGGTCGACCTGGCCAAGATGCCGCACGTGCTGGTGGCTGGTACCACCGGCTCGGGCAAATCGGTGGGGATCAACGCCATGATTCTGAGCCTGTTGTACAAGGCCGAGGCGCGTGACGTGCGCCTGTTGATGATCGACCCGAAGATGCTGGAAATGTCGGTCTACGAAGGCATTCCGCATCTGCTGGCCCCGGTGGTCACCGACATGCGCCAGGCGGCCCACGGCCTGACCTGGTGCGTGGCCGAAATGGAGCGCCGCTACAAGCTCCTGAGCAAACTCGGCGTGCGCAACCTGGCCGGCTACAACGCCAAAATCGACGACGCCAAGTCGCGCGAGGAATTCATCTACAACCCGTTCAGCCTCACGCCCGACGACCCGGAGCCGCTCAAGCGCGAGCCGCACATCGTGGTGGTGATCGACGAGCTGGCCGACCTGATGATGGTGGTTGGCAAGAAGATCGAAGAGCTGATCGCCCGCCTGGCGCAGAAGGCGCGCGCCGCCGGCATCCACTTGATCCTGGCGACGCAGCGGCCCAGCGTGGACGTGATCACCGGCCTGATCAAGGCCAACATCCCGACGCGGATTTCGTTCAAGGTCAGCAGCAAGATCGACAGCCGCACCATCCTCGACCAGATGGGCGCCGAAGCCCTGCTCGGCCTGGGCGACATGCTCTACATGCCCGGCAGCGGCATGCCGACGCGGGTGCACGGCGCCTTCGTGAGCGACGAGGAAGTGCACCGTGTGGTCAGCTACCTCAAGACGCAGGGCGAGCCGGATTACATCGAAGGTGTGCTCGAAGGCGGAACTGTGGAAGGCGAAGATGGTCTGATGGGTGAAGGCGGCGACGGTGGCGGCGAAAAAGACCCGATGTACGACCAGGCGGTCGAAGTCGTGCTGAAGAACCGCAAGGCCAGCATCTCGCTGGTGCAGCGCCACCTGAAGATCGGCTACAACCGCGCCGCGCGGCTGGTCGAAGACATGGAAAAAGCCGGCCTGGTGAGCGCGATGAGTGGCGCCGGCCAACGCGAGATCCTGGTGCCCGCCCGCGCTGAATGAGCTTATGAAAAAACTGCTGACCGCTTTGTTGATCGCCGCTGCCGCGCAGTCCGTGCTGGCCGATGGCCTCGAAAGCCTGGAGGCCTTCGTCAAGACGGTGAAGACCGGCCGCGCCGAATTCACCCAGGTGGTGACCTCGCCGCCGAAGGAAGGCCAGGCCGTGCGCAGCAAGACCTCGACCGGCACCTTCGAATTCCAGCGGCCCAGCCGTTTCCGTTTCGTCTACAAGAAGCCGTTCGAACAAAGCATCGTCGCCGACGGCCAGACCTTGTGGCTCTATGACGTCGACCTGAACCAGGTCACTTCGCGCAAGCAGTCGCAAGTGCTGGGCTCGACCCCCGCCGCGCTGATCGCTTCGGCTCCCGACCTGCACGCCCTGCAGGCCGACTTCAACCTGCAGGCCGCGCCGGACAAGGATGGCATGCAGTGGGTGCTGGCGACGCCCAAGGCTAAGGATGGCCAGTTGCAGAACGTGCGGATCGGGTTCAAGGCGGGCAATGAGTTGGCTGCGCTGGAGATCATGGACAGCTTTGGGCAGAGGTCGGTGTTGAGTTTTGCGAAGGTGGAGGTGAATCCTTCTTTGCCAGCGGAGAGTTTTCAGTTTAGGCCGCCGGTGGGGGCGGATGTGGTGCGGCAGTAGTTGTGGGTCTTAATTGGCGCTGTCGGCCGGTCGTCGCACCGGCGGGCGAGTAACTTTTCTTTTGCGCAAAAGAAAAGTCACCAAAAGAAAGGCGCCCCCACTGCCTGCGACCCTTCGCTGCGCTGCGG